>Ga0209284_10000086_pt1 | contig 134190 bp, 85 predicted proteins | sample FRY03_FD_187211 | JGI IMG/M metagenome (GOLD analysis project Ga0209284, IMG submission 187211) | Freshwater microbial communities from Lake Fryxell liftoff mats and glacier meltwater in Antarctica - FRY-03 (SPAdes) (version 2) | ecosystem: Environmental > Aquatic > Freshwater > Ice > Glacier...
CGTGCCGCCGACCAGACCGTTGAGGCTGCTGACTTCCGTCGTGCCCGTTGGAATGCCGCTACCGTCGGTCAGAACTTCGCGGCGACCTTCGTCACCGAAGACAAAGTTTGTGCCCGCACCCATGGAAACCGTATCATTGCCCGCTCCAGCGATGACACTGTTCGTGCCATTCTGAAGCGTGATCGTGTCATCTCCGCCGTTGCCCAGATTGATCGATTCGATCAATTTCAGATCGCCATTTGCGAAGAACGTTGCCTGACCATCATCGCCAAGAACCGTATTCGATCCCGCTCCGGCGGCGATCTGATCGTTTCCAGCACCACCGATGACGGTATTCGTGCCGTTGGTGAGCTGAATCGTATCAGCCGCACCCGACGCAAAGTTGTTGCTTTCAATGCTGATCAGCGAACCCGCGTTCGTCAGCAGCATCGAACCACTGTCGCCCACCACAACGGCTCGTGATAATGGCGTTGAGCCGTTGACCGTGATCAGGTCGCTGGCTGCACCGCCTGCGATGACGTTGGAGCCTGGTCCAACATTGATTGTATCATTTCCGCCGACGCTGGCGTTGAGACTCTGAATCTGAGTGATCCCGGTCGGAACACCACTGCCATCGACCAGAACTTCACGTCGTCCTTCATCACCAAGGACAAAATTCGTGCCGCCGCCGATGGTGACAAGATCTTCGCCCGCACCGGCGATAACGCTGTTGATGCCGTCCTGCAGCGTGATCGTATCGTTGCCGCCATTTCCAAGATTGATGGATTCGATCAGTTTAAGGTCGCCGTTCGCAAAGAATGTCGCTTTGCCGTCGTCGCCAAGAATCGTATTCGAACCGGTGCCCGCCGTAATCTGGTCATCGCCTGCGCCACCGATGACCGCATTTGTTCCATTCGTCAGCGTAATCGTGTCTGTTGCACCAGACGCGAAGTCCGTACTTTCGATCGACAGCAGCTCTCCACTGTTGGATAGTGTCATTGAACCGTTATCACCGAGAACAATGCCTCGAGCGCTGGCAGTCGTCCCATTCACGCCGATCGTATCGGACGACGCTCCACCCACGATGACATTGTAGCCGGATCCGACAGTCACTTGATCCGCTCCGCCAACGCTGGCGTTTAGACTCTTGACTTCCGTCGTACTCGTCGGGACGCCGCCGCCGTCCGTCAGAACTTCCAGGCGACCTTCGTCTGCCAGAACATAATTCGTACCGGCACCCAGCGTCAGAATATCCGCGCCCGCTCCAGCGATGACGATGTTCGTGCCATCCTGAAGATCGATCACATCGTCAGCACCGTTGCCCAGATTGATCGATTCAATCGAACGAACTTTTCCATCGGCAAAGAAGATCGCCTGACCATCGTCTCCAAGGACCGTATTTGCACCGCCGCCCGCTGTGATGTGATCAGCACCTGCTCCACCGATGACGGCGTTTGTTCCGCTCGTCAAAGTGATTGTGTCCGCCGCACCTGCTGCGAAATCTGTGCTTTCGACGCTCAACAACGTTCCACTGTTACTGAGTGTCATCTGACCATTGTCACCAAGTACGATGGCCTGCGCTCCGGCGGCTGAACCGTTGACGGAGATAGTATCTCCAGCCGCTCCGCCGATGACAACGTTGTAACCCGGCCCGATATTGATCGTTTCGGCTCCTCCGACACTGCCGTTCAGAGTCTTCACCTCGGTCGTGCCGGTCGCCGCGCCGCTGCCATCGGTCAGAACTTCAAGTTTGCCTTCGTCACCAAGAACATAATTCGTGCCACCACCGAGTGTCAATTGATCGTCGCCCGCACCGGCGATAACCGTATTCGTGCCGTCCTGCAACGAAATCACATCATTAGCACCGTTGCCCAGATTGATGGATTCGATCAATCGGACAGTTCCATCGTTAAAGAAGAATGCCTGACCATCGTCGCCCAGAACAGTATTGGCACCGCCGCCCGCCGTGATGTGATCCGCACCCGCTCCGCCGATGACGGCGTTTGTACCGTTCGTCAGCGTAATCGTATCGGCCGCTCCGTTTGTGTCGCCAACCAGACTCTGGATGCTCAGCAGTTCTCCAGCCGCAGAAAGCAGCATCGATCCGTTATCGCCAAGTACAATGGCTGTCGCTGCACCGCCGCTGCCCGCCTGAACGGTCACCGAATCCGCACCGCTACCGCCGACGATGACGTTGTAGCCTTCTGACACCGTGATTGTGTCACTGCCGGAAACGGCTGGCGTGATTGATTCGACTGTTGTTGTGCCGTCGCCGTTGACTCTGATGCGACCTGCGTCCCCGATGACATAGTTGGTTCCGGCACCGAGCGTAATCGTTTCATTTCCGGCACCCGCGATAACTCGGTATGTACCGGATCCGAGAGTAAATGTATCCGCCGCACCACGTGTTGCGTTAGTGCTTTCGGCAAGGATCACGTTGCCGCTGGCATCAAGGTCTATCTGGCCTTCGTCGCCCAGAATCGTATTCGTGCCGACTCCTGCGGAAATTGTATCGCCAGCCATGCCGCCGATCACAAGGTTGCTGCCATTTCCGACAGAAATCGTGTCAGCAGATCCAACCGCATTGCCAGTCGATTCGATATGGCTGATCTTATTATTCGTGAACGTCACAGCCGCTTCATCACCGACGGCAAAGTCGGTCCCGGTACCGCCGGTGATTGTATCACTTCCCGCGCCGCCGATCATCAGCGCCATGCCACCGGTATTCGTCAGAATGTCACTGCCACCTGTGCTGCTGAATGCGGACGCAGCACTGGCCAGAACATGTGTCGTATCGTCATAGACAATTGTCGCAAAGTCGCCGAACATCACGATCGAATTGACGAATGAATTTGCCGACGCATTGGAAATCGTGTCATTTCCAGCCCGGCCTTCGATAATCATCACACCTGTCACCGCTGCCGTGCTCGCCACGGTCACGGTGTCGTCGTATCCGCCGCTGTGAACCTGAATCAGGGGAGCCGACAAAGTTCCGGCAAGCGAAATCGTCGATCCGACAGGTGTCGTGTCCGCGTCATTCACCGCACTGCGGATTTCGATTCCGTTGGCTGCCGTCACACTGGAACCAGCTTGCAGATTCACATTGTCCCCGGCGTTCATCACAACCTTGCCTCCGGACGAGGTTACTGATCCGGTTGACGTGACGGTAATATCGTCGCCAGCAACGCCCGCCTCGGTGGCAGTAATCGTGATATCGCCCGCCGCTGTGATCGGAACCGTGATGATCACAGGACTTAATGCCGTGAACTGCGCGGAGCCAGCGACTTCGTATTTTGGATTGCTGTTCGTGACTCCACCAACCGTCAGCAGGCCTGTGTTCAGAATATAACTGCTGCCTGTTGTCGACTTACCTTCGACATTAGTGATCTTCGTCGTGATCGGTTGTGTTGACGAGCCAATGTCTCCGGCGGCAAACAAGAAGACCTTGCCGGAGAGAATGTTAAACGTCGAGAGGTCCGTGCGACCGTCAATAATTTTTCCGGTTGTGGCCTGAACGAAGGCCGTCGCCGCAGGACCAGTGCCAACCGTGTTCAGATACAGGTCACCGGATTGTTCGATGATGTAGATATTACTGAGCAGACTCGAAAGAGTCACGACGCCGATTGCGTGAGCGCTGCTGTCGATTTCCAGATCCGCACCGGCGTTGCCAATGCCACCCGTCACAGCGGTCAGGGTGACATTCTTTCCGATGACGTCCAGATCATCTGACGTGGGATTCGAGACCGAAATGGCAGGATCGGCATCCACAATCGAAAGATGGGCCTTCAACAGCACATCCCCGGTCAACGCCTCGACGCGAGACACTCGCATGTCACCCAGCACCTCGGCAAGGTACACGCTGTTCCCGGTTGCGTTCAGAATTCCCGCTATTCCCTGGTCAAGATCAAGCAGATTATTCAAGGCACCGATCGAGCCACCTGTGGCGGTGAGTGTAATGCTGACCGCCTTGATGTTGGTCAAATCACTGTTGAGTTGATCCAGAATTGATCCGGCTTTTGTCGTCAGGATGGCGTTACCCTGCTGAGAAAACATGGTCTCAACCAGCATGTTGCCTAAATTCTCTGTCACAACGACATCGTTCTGCGCGCGAGCCGTAAGAGACGCATTTGTTTTCAGATCAATCAGCAGCGGCAGAGTGATACTACCGATTTCACCAGAAGCAGCTTCCAGAATCAGGCTTCCCGTATTGATAACCACGGTAGTCGTATTGGCGGCACCGCTGACAATCTTTCCTGCTGTTTTCAAAGAGGCATCAGAGTCCGAGGAGATGTTTTTCAGCGTCAGATCGGTCTCAGATCCGATGAATAACACTCCGGTCGCGGTGGCTTCCAGCGTTCCCGTGGCTGTGACATCGATATCATCGCGCTGACCGATTTCGATAAATGACACAGTCGCTCCGACAGCGAGCGGATCAAGAATCACCGGAGTCACCACAACAGATCGTAATGTTTCGGAAGTGAGTATCCCTTTCTGCTCAAGATGCAGAACATTTCCACTGACACTCGCAATTTTCCAGTACGCTCGTGGAGCTGTAATGTTCGCACTCGTCCCCTCGACTCGGATGTATTTTCCTGCTTCAAAGCCATCGGCTAACCATGTTCCGTTGTCGCGAGTCAGCCTATCTCCATTCACAGAGTCTTGCGCAAACGACACACTGCCGCTGAATTTTGTGCCGCTGATAAAGACGACATCCGCGCGTTCTGCTGACGCCAAAGCCAAGCGTTCATCGGTCGTCAAACTCAGTGGTCGAGACCGCACATCGATCGTGACCGGCGACGAGAACGAGCCGATATTGTTACCTGTTCCGGCAACCGTAATTTTGACATTCCTGCCTGTGATGTTGTCGGCCTCGATGGTCGTCTGCGTGTCTGTGACTTCCTTCAGCAGCCCGGCACCGATCGTGAACATCAGTTCTTCTTCAGTCCAGACCTTGATGCTGCCTCGAAGCGTCGAATCTTCTGTCGAACTCAGCACGTAAACGAAGTTGCTGACATACGACGCCGTCAGATCGCCAGCTGCGTAACCGCCTCGATCGTACGCCGCAAATTCGGCGTGCAGTGAGTGATATTGCGTGGTGCGGGCGTTGTTCAACGTCTGAATCGCGTTACTGACGAACGTTGTCAATGCGGAACCGGTCAGCCCCTGCGCCTGCCCCAGAACCGTGTAGACTTCCTCGTAGGCTGTCGTTTCAGCGGCGGTCAGGGTGATCGTCGTACTCGCGCTGTACACGGCAGGATCGGCCGTCTGATTGCGCCATGTCCAGTAAGCGATGTAGTCTCGTTGCTTGCTCGCGGCAAAGGTGGCAATGGTCTCATCGATCTTCGCCTGGGCTCCCGTGCCGGCGGTCAGACTCAGACTTCCCCAGACGGTGTTCAACAATTGATCACGCGTTCGCTCATCACGAGTTTCAATGCGATTGGCGTCGATCAGAGAACCGGAAGCGACTTTGATCTCAACGTCACCATTCGTCGATACGATGGACCGTGCTGCAAGTCGGCCACTGGTTTCTTCCAGATAGATGCTTGTGTTTGCGCTGGCGTCAACAACGTGAGTTCCCTGGTCACCGGAATCGATCAGCAACGCCGCACCGGAGCTGCCAATGCCGCCCGCACCGGCCAGCAGCGCGATCGCTCCGCCTGCAACGATGTCCGTTGTGCCGGCTCCTGTCGCGCGGACGATTCCACTTTGAGCTGCCAGACGAACCGCCTGCAAGCCTGTCGACTTTGCCGACTTCACTGGCAGCACGCCGCTTGTTTCATAGACTGCGATGGCTCCCGCTGCCGTCACCTGCAATGACGCACCAGCCACATCGGCGACGTTCGTACGAATACCGATGATGTCTGACGAGGCCCCGCCCGTTGTGGATCGCGTGACGGGACCGGTGATGTTTCCGGAGCTGCTGGTCAGAGTGAGGTTTTTTCCGCCAATGGTGGCGTCTTCATTCGTCTGCACGATTCCCGCGCTGGAGGTCAGAGTCGTCGCGCCCGTGGGGTTCAGAATCGGACCGGCCACGAGAATGCGCCCCCCGCTGTTTGAAGTCAGATTCACGGTGCCGGTTGCGTTGCCGATGAAGTCGATATTGATCGCGCGGTCGGCTTTGAACGTGTGAGTCGAAACGGTTCCCTTTTTCTCTTCCAGAGTCCATTTCTGGTAGTTCGTAGTCTTGCCGTACCACGTACTCGTCGACCATTGATGAACCAAATTATTCGAGGGTGGTTCCGTATTGTTGGTGACGCTGTTGTAGGTATAGCCACCCTGGTCAGACCCGGGATTGAAGAAGTAATTGGACGATGGCACCAGTGTCGGCTTGGCGATCACTTCCACCGAAGGACCACTAACGATGTTACTCGGGTCTGCGGCCAATGCATCGATTCCAAGCCATGCGGACGATCCATACGTTGTCGTGGTACGAGTTGCTGTTCTCATGCCGACCGAGAAGCCGTAGCGCCAGTTGGCGGCCGGAGAATAGGTAGTATCCGTCTGTACTGCACCGGACGACAGCGGTGTATACAACGTCGCTTTCGGAACGATTCGCCATTTGTCGAGCTTACGATAGTCCTGTGTGCCAAGATTCAGCGACGCTGGCGTTCCAATATACTCATAGACCAATCCAGCGCCTCCGCCATTCGCATAGCCGGCAGCCAGTGTCACGGTGTTGTGAAGATTGACGGTTCTCGTTCCGTCGGCTGTCGTATAGGTTGTTGATGCCAAACCGACTTTGGCTTTGTCCGCCAGGAGCAAAGTGCCGGCACCTCGCTGTGATGCATCGAGTCGTTCCACGGCGATATCTGTCGAGGTCAGGTTGGTGATCGAAATCGTTCCATAACCATCCAGCAGACGAATTGTGCCCGCACCGGTGCTGAGAATATGGCCGGTCAGTTGAATGTTGCCGCCGCTGACTCGCACTTCGCGAACGACAATCTTGTTGTCAATTCTGTCGTACAGGACTGCAAAATCCTGATTCGACACGGAAAGTCGCGTCAGTCGTTCTCCAGAACCGCCGTTGCGAATCGTTGCAATCTCTGCATTAACCGTCGACGGAATGGTCAGCGTGTAGTTGTCCTTGCCGCTCTGGATGAGTCCGTTGATGTTGATGTATTCGGCATTGATGATGATCGTGTCACCGAGCAGCGTAGAGATTTTCGAAGTGTCCTGCAGCCGTGCGATTGCAGCGGCTGTGTTGTACTGCGAAATGCCGTCTCCCAGCGAGTTTAGCTGACCGTATGGATCACCGGTTGTGCTGAAACTTGTCAGCCCATCGATAAAGACGGAGCCCCCTGCAATCGTCGTCACATTGGCCGCGCGAATGCTGGCCTTGTAGACGATCCTGCCTTTGGCGTTGATCACGGTCCAGCTTCCGGCGTAGTTTGTGACGTCGCCGGTCACCACGATATCCGGGCTGGGGTAAATGATTGTGCCTGCATAGGCCAACCCATCAAACGTGTTTTGCACCGTAATCGCCGGCGCTGCAGCACCCTGTGCCACTGCGGTCGATGGCGTAATCGATGCAAATGCTGCCGTTCCGTTTCCAGCCACATTGACTGCCGTAATTCCGGAATTCGTCAACACATCAATGCCGTTCAAAACAACGCCGCCGGTTTTTTCCGGAATTGTCACGCCTTCGATCAGCAGACGTGCTGGTGTGTTGTTGGTAATCGTCAAACTGGCATCTCGTGGAGCATCCAGCGTTCCTGTTCCGACCAGAGAATCGGCACGCACGTCGATCAAACCGGCCTGTGCACGTGTCGGCTTCACGGTCACTGTCATCACGTACAATTCTTTAGGAACGATGTTTGTCTTACCGCCGGAGATAATGACATCCGCCAAACCTTTGCTCACCAATTCTTCGGAAATGCGGTTGATTTCAGATTGATAGAAGGAAACGAGAGTGGGGTTTGTTGTTGCATAACGAACCAAGTTCCCCTGAGCAGCAGTCAACTGTAAAATCAGCACGGATTCCAGCAGCTTTGGCCCCTGCTCAATCACCAGACCCGACGTATTTGTGATGTCCGTCACAATGCCGGTTGTCGTGTTCCAGCCTGTGGGATCGCCGGTCGTCGGCAGTGTGCCAAGGATCAAAGTACGATTTCGTTTGATGCCGGTTCTCAATGTGCCTGCGACATCGACAACGCCCTTCGCATCCACATCGACTGTACCTGCGAATTGGTCGGTGCCGCCCGTTGCGCTGTTGATGCCGCTCGCCGCAGCCGAAGCCCAGTTCACCGCTTTGGCTTTGCTGTCCATATTCCCGAAGCCAAACCGCTCCGCATGCAGTTTGATGTCCTGCGCGGATAGCACTATGGCACCTGCACTCACAATGATTCGATTGTCCTGAATCAGATTGGCTTTGGAATCGACAGAATCCAGTGGAATCGCGCTTCCGGCAAAACTGTCCGTGCGAGCTTTGACGGTATAACGATCTCGATTGAATTCCGTATCCGTCCCCGCCGACAGCAGCACATTCCCCAATGCCGTGATGCTTGTGCTGGCACCAATCGAAACCAGATTCACTGGCCGCAGATCTGATTCCGTCTCAGCGATCGCCACGGTCGCAATGCCATAGGTATCAACGTTGCTTTTGGTACTGATATCTCCCGTGCCTCGAGCCGACATCAGGACGTCGCCTGGATTGGTCAGCGTCACGCTGCTACCGATCCTGACCGTCGCTTTGTCCTGTGTTGTCTTGATTCGAGAAAACGCACCCGCTCCACTGAGCGCGCCGCCTGTGGTGAAGCTAACTTTATCCACGCCGGAAATGTTATTGAGGGCTCGGAGTGCGAAAGTGCCCGGATTCGCTTCCGTTCCGACTCCATTTAGCCGGGCGTTGTTGCCAACATCCACTTTCGTATCGAACCCGATATTCGTGCTGCTGCTGGCGTTCGCTCCGGAGATCAATCCCGCGGTTGTGCCACGGATGTTCTCGCTGCCAAGATCGGGCTTACGGAATATATTGCCAGCGTCCAGCAGGACGTTTCTTGCCGCAATCTGCGCGCTGGCACCAACGAACGACGTGACCGTGCTGTTCACTGTGTTGGTGATATCTGCCCCAGCCCCGGCCAACAGGCCACCGCTGATCGTCTGGACGCGGCCATTCAGCGTTGTAATTCCAAGTGAACTTACACTGAGCGTATCGGTCAGATTGATGACGTCCGATGCACCGACGCCTGCGGTGACAGAACCGCCCTGCGACGTTACTGCTGAGGCAGACGCTCCGGCCACAACGCCGCCGCCACCTGCAAAGTTGTCGGCAAACTGATTGTGATCACGAGTCGCCGAAACGGAAATCGAACCTCCGGCAAAGGTCGTGCTGGCACCAATCGATGCCGCGACATTTGTCGTCGAAGCCGCTTTGGCATAGCTGACTCCCACAGCAATAATGCCGCCCGCGTAGCTGTCTGCACTTGCCGTATGAGTCGCTATACTTCTCGCGAGAACATTCGTCGTGCCTCCAACCGACAGGTTTGACAACGCTGCAATCGAACTGCTGACTGAGCCGCCGTGACTGATGATGGTTCGAGTCGAGTCGATACCAATCAATCCGCCCGACGAGCCCGTCGTTTTTCCGGTGGCTGTCTGCCCGGAGGTCGGATTGCGAGTCGCTGCTTCAATGTTCAGCGAAGCCGCCTTGATCGTACCGCCAACAGTCGCCGTCACATTCGGAGCCAGATTGATTGTGGCCTTGGACGCTCCGACTGACAGCGCACCGGCGTTGACACCGTAGCCATAGGCGGTCGCACGTGGAGTGACCAGACTGCGCGCCGCCAGATCTTCGGCAATGATGTTTGAACCTGAGATTGTCGAGGACGCAGTTGGATTCAGCGTGACGCTGGCAATCGATCCACCTGCGGCAATGGAAATTCCGAGGGCAACATTGACAGAGCCGACAGTCGCGGTCGCGGTCGGATTCACTGTTGTTGTGAGAGTCACATCGCCGGATTGTCGAATTGTTGAATTGGTAATCGCGGTTGTCGTCGTTGTCGATACGTTATTGACTGAACTTGCACCGCCACCGCTGACGGCACCAAGTCCCGCTGATGCAGAGGCCGCAGCGGAGATCGCCGTGATTGTCGCGTTCTCGGTGGCCGAAATGGTGAGCGATTCACTGACTGCTCGCCAGCGACTGGAATCATTGTAGTTTCCGGTTGTCAGATTCGTCTGACTGATGTTCGTCCACAATGCGGTGTTCGCGTAGTTTTCCCTGGCGAGATCCGTGAAGGTGACGTTTTTCCAGTTCGCGGTGTCCAGATAATTTTGGTTACCCAGATCAAAGTTGCCTGCAGTTCCAATGAATTGATAAATGTTTCCTGGCACCGCGAGTGACGTGTTGTAACCCGCAGCCACACTCACCCAGTCACCGACGGCGACCAGGCGAGTTCCATTGGTTGAAAGATACCGAACCGCCTTGCCAAGGTACTTGTAAAGTGAACCGACCGTTCCACCAGCGGTATGTCCTGGAGACAACAGAACAGTGTCGTTCGCCGTGAGGCCCGTCTTACTGACGTTTCGCCAGTAGCTTGCCGCGAAGTTTTCCGTGGACAGAGTCAGTTGCGTTGCGTCTTTCCATTTGGCCGTGTCGAGATAGTTTTCGACGCCAAGATCGATCGACGTCGTTGTCAGGCCGATGTATTGATACATCCGCTCTGCGACACCCTTTGCGTCAGGGTATCCGGCGGTAAGCTGCACAATTTTTCCAGTGCTGATCGATTGTGTTCCGTCGGCAGACGTATAGTGCTGACTGCGGCCCAGGTACTCATAGACATCGCTCACGATACCGCCACCGGCGTGCCCGGATGCCACCAGAACTTTTTGTCCGACCGTTACCATCACAGGGACGTTTGTGGACAGATAACTGTATTCATGTTGCGATGTCTGTGTGACAGCATTCCCAAGAAACTCATACACGGTCCCCGGTGTACCGCTTCCTGTGAAACCGTCGGCCAGTCGCACTCGATCACCGAGAATGACGGAACGCATGCCGTCCGTGGATACAAAAGTCGCGTCTGATTTCACAGTCGCACTGCTGATGAATGATTCGACAGTATTTGTGATGGTGTTTTCAGCCAAGGCCACGCTGATCGCCGCTGCTCCGCCGATACCGACTGCTGCAGCAACTGCCGCAGCGCCTGCAAGGGAATTGATCGTTGACGTATCCGTTGCTGTCAGCGAACCACCACGTGACTGAACGCCGGATCCTATTGTGTTCGCAATGTAAGCCTGAACCGTCTGTCCGATTTTGTTGACAGCATTAACACCCGCGCCGGCTCCTGCGCCAGCAAAGACACCGGCCGCAACCGCGACGGACCCGGCCACGACTGTTGAACCAATCGTTGCGTTCGTGGTGGCGGAGACCGTCAGATGGCGGTTCACGGTCGCCTGTGAAGCATTGATAAAGGCTTTGGTTGTCGATGCCGCAGCCGCACCATCCACATTGTATCCGATGTAGTTCTGAGCCGTGGACGCGCCAATGGCGACTCCCGCTCCGACAGCACCGCCCGCAACCGCAGCGGCAAGTGCGGCGACGGTCGAATTCACAACGGCCGTGCTGGACGCTTTGACGACCAGATCCTGTTCGGTCACGACATTCACGCTGTTGTTGATCTCGGCTTTCGTGTCCGTCAAAACGACATTTGTCGCGCGAGCACCCGCTCCACTGACGGCCACACCCACAGCACCGCCGCCGATGGCAACAGACGCCGCAGCCGTCGTGGAATTGATGGTGGATGCATCCTTCGCTTCCACCGTGATACTGCCCACGGTCGATGTGACGGTGGTCGCGATGTCGCGAATCGATGCCGTAATGTTGTTGTCAATTTCGTTGTAGGCCAACGAAACACCAACGGAGATTGCCACGCCCACAGCGCCAAAGCCGGCGGAAATCGAGGCGGCACCGGTATTCGCGTTGATGATCGATGTATCCATCGCCTGTACCAGAATCAATCCGGCGATGACGCCCGTTCCGCTGTCGCCGACAATTTCAGCGGTCACGTTGGTGGCCGATCGATTCTCTGTGCTCGCTCCTGCGCCGCTGAGTGCTACGCCGACTAGGCCTCCCGCTGCGGCCACAGATCCAGCGAACACTTTTGCGTTGATCGTTTCATTGGACGTTGCTGTCAACAACAGATCACCGACAGCCGTCACTTTCGACTGATCTAGGCGAGCTGTGACTTCGGAATTTGTTGTGGTGAGATCGGTGCGTTTCCAGATCTTCGTGTTTCCATAATCTTCCTTGCGAAGATCAACGCTCGTTCGGTTGATCCCGACATACTTGTAAACTTCGCCCTGTCGAACGCCGCTCGCGATCTTCACGGTTTGGTTTGTCGCCAGCGTTGTGGCAGTCTGTCCGGAAGTATATGTCGATGTCAGTGTACTCACGGCCCAGCCGATGAAGTTTCGTGCCAGTGCAATCCCGATTGATGCTCCAACGCCCGCTGTTCCGCCAATGCCGACACCGACCGATGCGGCAATAACGCCCGCATTGATCGCGGCATTGTTCTGGGCATCGATAATCACGTCGTCAGCAGCGGACAGAATACTTGCCTGACCGTAGGCTTTGATTGCCGCATGGATGTAGTTCGCCGCATCAGCACCCGCACCGCTGACTGCGATGCCTGCGGTCCCGCCAATACCAACCGCCAGAGACGCCGCAGCCGTGAAGACCTGAATTGACGCCGCTTCCACCGCGCGGATGATCAGATCGCCGGTTGTGGCGTTGACGCCGCTGTCGGCGTTGATGATGTAAGCCTGCACCTGATTGCCGATGTCATTGCGAGCGATCGCGGCTCCCACGGAAATCGAAACGCCAGCCGTTCCAGCCAGTCCCGCTGAGATCGAAGCCGCTCCCGCAAACGCGCTGATGAGAGACACGTCAGACGCTAGGACCGACACGTTCGGAGCGGACACGCCAGTACCGTCGCCGCTGATGAAGGCCAGCGTGTTCATCGTGATCCGGTTTTCCACATAGACACCGCTTCCGGCGACGCCCACGCCCGCTGTACCGCCAACCGCAATCGCCGCTGATCCGGCAAACACAACCGTTCCAATCTTCTGACTGGAGATCGATTGCAATACCAGATTTCCACCGGCCGCAATCGAGGTGTTGGTCGAAGATGCCTCGGTCACGGCATTGCCCGTCGTGCCATCGGCATTGAAGCCGATCAGATTCTTCGCGACTGCGATCCCAATTGACGCTCCGACGCCCGTCGAACCACCCACGCCAACCGACAAAGCGGCAGAAACAACAGCCGAATTGATCACTGCGGTGTTCGCAGCGTTGACCGTGACAGTCCCCGCACTGTTGATGACGGAATTTTCCAGTTTGGCACGTGTCTTGGTCAGGATGCTATTGAGCGCAAAAGCGCCAGCTCCGCTGACGGCGACCCCGGTGGAACCACCAATCGCAACGCCAGCCGCTGCGGCCGCTGCGATCGCACTGATGTTGGTGCGCGACACATCAATCTGGTTGGCGACCGTGGTGGACAGTGTGAGGTTGTAGCTGGTTCCGTCGCCGGTCACGAGCAGCCAGGATTTGCCCTGCTCCAGAACAGTCAGCTTCAGACTGGATGGAACAAGTTTCCATCGCGATGTGACTGAGTAATTTTCGGTCGTCAGGTTGATGCTGCCAGTTGTCCCGATGAATTCGTAGACTCGCCCGCCAACGCCGCCATTTTTGTAGCCACTTTCCGGTCGAACTCGTTCGCCTGTTTTGACGGTGCGGGTCCCGTCGTTGGTGGTGTAGTTCCAGTCAGATCGCACAGTCTCCGTCACTGGTAGCGTAATGCCGTTGCTGGAAAACGCCGTGGAGATTGTGCTGAAAATCAGAGCATCTGCTGCAGCATCGACGGTCCCTTCATTGACGGATGTCGTGTCGCCATTGTCGGCATCAGCGACCGACGCATCGTCCAGTGAACTTGGAGCGAGCGTAAAGTGGAACAGCGCCGTTCCGCGTGAAATGGCTGAAACAGAAACCGCACCGGAGTTCGTCGTTGTGACGTTGGCCGAACCGCTGATTGAGGCATCTGTTTCGCTGCTGATTTCGTTGAACGCCAGAGACAATCCGATCGAGACCGAAACAGCAGTGCTGCCTGCGAGAGAAACGCTGACGGCCGCTGCACCAGCAACCGCCTTGATACTTGCAGCATCGTCTGCCGAAACCGCGACGCTTTTTGCAATAATCGTGCCGCCAACAATCGTGCCTTCGACATCGATCCTGATGGTATTCTCGGTGTAAACACCAGCGACCGCGACGCCGACGCCTGTTGAACCTGATGCACCGATGCCAACACTACCCGTCAACACTGTCGCATCAATCGACGCATTGGACTGTCCCGTGACACTCAGCGCGCCCGCAGCAGTAATGTTTGCTCCGGAAATATTCGCGTGAATCTGGGCCGCGTTGGCAAGAAGATCGACTGGACGCCAGATGGATTTGTCCTGATAGCTCTGACTTGCCAGATGAATGTTGGCCGATCCGGTCAGAGTGGATCCGAAATACTCAAACACACGACCTGTAAACGGACCGCTGACAACCTTCACCTTTTTGCCCGAAATCAGTGTTGCGGGATCGGCGGTACTCGTGTAATCGAATGTCGGCGTGGTATTACTGAACCCAATCTGGTTCTTCGCAACGGACATGCCCAGTGCGACACCCGGGGCAGTACTGCCGCCGATTGCGACTGCAACCGACAATGTTTTGACATTCGCATCGATGATTGACTGATCGTCCGTAGCTACCGTGACAGCTCCGGTCTTTCCGCCGCCTGCTGTCGTTGTCAGGCTGCCGCCGGTGATCTGAGCATTGTTGCTGCCCAGAATGGTGTTGAAGGCCAGTGAACCGCCACCACTGACGGCGATCGACGATCCTGTGCCGGCGGACACGCCGATTGACGTGGCCGTAACAGTGGCATCGATGACGCCCTGCTTGTTCGTGGTGACAGCAACGTCGCCCGTCACGGTGCCTGTTGAATTCGAGATCAGAGCGTTGTTATTCTGGTCGATTTCATTGCGTGCCAGAGCGATACTGACCGGAACAGACAACGACTTACCAGCGCTGACTGCAACAGCCAGCGAACTAGCCGCAACATCGGACTTAATTTTGGCGTTGTCGTCTGCGGCAACGGTCAGGCCAGCAGCGGATTTGAGCGTCGAGGCATTCGTAATAGTTGCAGCAACATTCGTGGCAACCTTATTCATTGCAATCACGGCACCAACGGCTACGTTCGTCGCGTTTCCGCCTGGAACGATATTGATCGCCGTTGTAGAGTTTGCAATTCGAGATTCAATCGATGCATTCGAATCGGCGGTGACCGAGACAGAACCTTTGGAATCGAGTGTGCTGTTCAGAGTCCACGCTTTTGTTGTGGAAGGCGACTTCGTGCCCAGCGTGTTACCGATGATCGCGTCGACGGTGTTGAACAGGAAGTTCTGAGCGTCCCAGCCAATGGTATTGAATGCCAGGGTGACTCCGACTCCCACGCCATTCGTGTTTACAGTCGCGTCAATGTTGGCTGCGATTTGAGACGTGTTTGCGGCGCTGAGATCGATGTCGCCACCGACCACTGTCGTCGTCAACGCACTGTTGGTCGCATAAGCGTCGGCACTGGTTTTGACAAGGTTGGTGGCAATCACGGCGTTCACAGCAACGGACGTTCCGCTTCCAAATGCACTTCCGCCCTGCGACGAAACTGCACTCTTCGTCTGCGCGATGATCCTGCCGGTCAGATCGGCTCCAATAATGATATCGCCGGACGTTGTCGCGTTGATTCGATTAAGGTACGCATCCACATTGCTGCGGACATCATTGCGGACAATCAGACCGCCAAATGCGACCGAGTCGGAATCGCTGACATTCAAGTTAAGACCCGGGATCACATCTGTCGGGTTCAGGCTGCTGACAGGCCGCCAACGTGCTGTGTTGCTGTAGTTCTCCGTTCCGAGGTTCACGGTCCCAGTCGGTCCGATGAATTCGTAAACCTGTTCCGCAACTGCGGTCAGCTTTTTCCATTTCGTGGCGTCGCCAAAGTTCTGAGCTTCCAGGTCAACTCCGCCCGACAATGGCGTATTTGAAATGTATTCGAAGACATCGCCGTTTGTTCCGCCGGTCGTGTCAAACTGCAGTTCAACCCGGTTACCTTTCTCAACAGTATCCGGAACGTCGTAGGTCGAGTAGTCAATTGCATCAATCAGAACGTAGTTGCCATTCGTAACGGTGCGGCTGCCGGATCGATCTGTAAATTGAATCCCCTTCGATTCCGCCAGAGCGCCGAGGACGATGCCGAGTCCCGCGTCGTTTGTGGATGATGAAACTGACTTCAGCTTCGACTTTGCATTGACCTCTGCATTGTCGGTTGACGTGACCGTGATTCCACCGGAACCTGCGGTTGCGGTCCGTTGGGTGGTGTTCGACGATCGAATGTTAGCGACGGCTTCGGAACTGACAAGGTTGCTCGACAGCGCGACTCCAACGGCAAGTCCGGATGCTCCGAACAAGGCTTCAGCCTTTGACTCTGTCTCGTTGCCAAGTAAGGCACGAATGACGGCTGAGTTATCAGCGACGACTCGAATTTCATCTGCGGAAGTGATTGTGCTGTCAATAATCTGTGCACCGACATGAGCAGGCTGCTCAGTTCCAATAGCGTTTGCGCCAATCAGCGTATCGACCGCCTGGAAAAGAATATTCTGAGCCTGCCAGCCAATCGTATTGATCGCGAGCGTTCCGGTACCGCCCTCCGCACCAGTTGCCGTCGATGCAATGGTTCGAGCATTGATGAATGACGTATTGTCTGCCGTGACAACAACATCGGAACCGACGCCGGAGGTCGTCACAGTGCTGCTGTTGATTGTCGCATCAGCAGACGAGAGTACCATGTTCGTGGAAATCACGGCATTCACAGCCAGCGACGTCCCTTCTCCAAATGCGCTGCCGCCGGACGAGGTGGATTCAGCATCAACCAGCGCTCGAATCACGGCATTTTCAAGGGCATTCACTGTCACACTTCCAGTGACAGTAGCCGTCGAGTTCTTCAGTTGTGCATCGACGTCGCTACGAACATCGTTACGAACAACGAGTCCGCCGATAGCCATCGAATCTGAATCACTGAGGTTCAGTCCTTCGGGGATAAACTTCGTGTCAGAGATTTCGTACCAGTATCCGATGTCGGAATAATCTACCTGACTTAAGTCCATTCCCGTTGCGCCAGGCCCCATATACCTGTAGTAACTTCCCGGATCGCCGCCGGCTGTGTGACTGTTTGCAACGCGGACAATGTTACCGAATGCCGGATTTTGAATGCCATCTGCACTTAAAAAATCGAATGGTCGGTTATCGAGGGCCTGAAGAACATTCTTTGCGACGCTTACGCCGCCATTGTTGGATGTCGTAGAACTCGCGACAAGCTTTGTGTTTGCATAGACTTCGGCATCATCTTTAGCCTCGATCGTCAGGTCTCCACCGATCGTCAGATTGCCGCTGGTTGTGAAGTCGATCCAGGCATCAACATCGGTGTTGACCATATTGCTGGTCACGAGAATACTGGCCGCAGCCCCAGTGGCACCATACAGTGCGGACGCGGCCGATACCGCCGCATTGCTGAGCGTCGCATTCATCGCAGCCTTATTGTGAGCAGTGACGCTCACGTCGCCATCGACCAGCAAGGTGGTGTCGCGAATGTACGACTGAACGGTAGCAGGCTGCGGGGTTCCAATATCGGTACCGATCAGAGCATTGATGGTGTTGAACAGGACAATCTGAGATTGATATCCCAGTGTATTAAACGCAAGAGTGACTCCAACGGCGGTGTCGCCCGAAGAGACTGAACTGTTGAGAGTGGCATTGATGGAAGAATTGTTCTCGCCACTGACTGTCAGGTCTCCGTTCGCATCCACTGTACTGTTTGTAATTGTTGCCACTGCAGAACTCAGGACCATGTTTGTTGCGACTGTGGCATTCACCGCCAGCGAAGTCCCCTCCCCGAACATGCTGCCTCCCGATGACGATGTCACGTTGTCAATAGTCGCCTTCAGATCCGATTGTTCGAGTGCCTGAACAGTGACATTGCCAGTGGCAGGCAGATTGCCAGTGGCAGACAGATTGACTCGATCAAGCGTCGCGGTGACGCCGGTACGGGAATCGTTTCGCACGACCAGAACACCGACGCCGATGGAGTCAGATCCCGTCACGTTGCCGAATTGCGGCAGATAGTCGGCAGTCGTTTGAGTAATTCGTTCCCAGCGAGCCGTGTCGGCGTAGTTTTCCGTGGCGAGAGTGACAAGGCTGGGCGTTCCAATGAAGCGGTAGATACCACCAGGAACTCCGCCTGCGGCATAACTAGGAGCCACTCGAACCTTAGGCGTCGAGCGGCGATAGATAGGAATCCAGCGAGTTGTATCCGTGTAATTTTCTGTCGTCAGATTCACACTGGCAGTGTTCACACCGGTCACACCGACAAACGAATAGACCCGATCAGGAACGTCGACTTCGGTGGACGGCTTGAGAATTCGGGTATTGCGGCCGATGATCTTTGTTCCGTCCGTTGTCTTGAAGAGAAAATCCGCGCCGCCAAGGTTCTGACTGCCAGAGAGACTTGTGTAGTCGTACTGGTTGTCAAAGAACTGCCCCAGCCAACTGCCGAGCGTACTGATGCCTCCGTCGTTAGTTGTTGTGGAGCTTGCATCGAGCTGACTTTCTGAAGTGACTCCCGATCGATTCCGCCCCTCAACAGTGACATCGCCCCCAGCAGTGACGATACCCTTCGTGGGCGAGCCAGTCTGTGCTGACAGCCATGCGGGAGTAAATGAAAGATCGGCCGACGCATTCGCCTGCATCATGTTGCTGGCGAGTACCACGCCGACGGCCATACCGGATGCATTCACCAGTGCGGAAGCAGACGAAGTTGTTTCGTTACTGAGCGTTGAATTGAGCTGTGTGTCAGAGTGTGCGACGACCAAAACATCACCGGCTGAGTGGACCGGTGTATTGCGAATGTACGCAGTGGCGTTGACGGGAATCGCAGTGCCAATGTCTGTGCCGATCAATGCGTTAATCGTATTGAACAGGACATTTTGAGAGGCATACCCCAGTGTGTTAAATGCCAGTGTCACACTGACACCGGTATCGCCAGTCGATACGGCACTGCGATTCGTAGCGTCCAGCACGGCCGTGTTGTTGGCTTCGACGTTGATGTCACCAGTGCCGGTTGTCGTCACATCACTGATATCGATGTGGGCATCAGAACCGCCCTGGACCGTGTTCGTCACAATCATGGCGTTCACCGCCAGCGATGTACCTGACCCGTATGCACTGCCGCCTGAAGACGTCGCTGTTGCGTCGGATTCTGCCGTGAGCGACTGACTGGCGTTCGACTTCACGGTGATATCGTCAGCCGCACGGAGATTGACTCGTTCTACATACGCCTTAACATATCCAATAAGGTCGTTGCGTACGACCATGCCGCCGATTCCAATCGCATCTGAACCGGTGATGTTCAGCCCTGGTGGCAGGACATTGACGCTGTCGAGTTTCTTCCAGAGCCCGTAATTGCTGTAATCCTGCGTTTCAAGAACGAGGGATGCATCGGTTCCCATGTATTGGTAAACAGCTTCTGGGTCACCGCCAGCGGAATGTGCCGAGGCGACTCGCAACTTATCGCCAAACTGAATGGCTTTGGTTCCGGACAGACTGCTGTATTGGTAGTCATCAATCAACTGGCTGGCGAGCTTATTGACAATGCTCACACCACCATCATTTGTTGTGGACGAAGCCGCCAACAGGGTCGTGTTTGCCGTGATCTCTGATTTGTCAGTTGCTTGAACCGTTGTCGATCCTGTGGACGACACGTTTCCAGCAGTCGCAGTAAATTTGATATGAGCATCCACATCGCTACTGACCATGTTGGATGCCAGAATCCCGCTGACAGCAATTCCGGTCGCATTCACGACGGCGGATGCGGCAGAGGTGGATTCATTGCTGACTGTCGCGTTCAACGCGGTCTCGGCATCGGCTGTGACGGACAGATTTCCGGCAGCGGCCACTGTCGTATCTTCAATACGTGCCTTCGTGGAGACAGGCTGCGGCGTACCAATGTTTGTACCAATCAGCGCATCGATCGCATTAAACAGCAGATTCTGCGGAACGTAACCGATCGTGTTAAAGGCCAGCGTGACACCGTATCCGTTAGCACCCGTCGTCAATACACTCATATTCTCTGCATTGATTGAAGCGGTGTTGTTCGCAGAGACTGAAACATTACCAGTCGCCGAATTGAGCGTGTTGGTGGTGATTGCACTGTTGGTCACATAAGCCTGAGAACTGGCAAGCACGCTGTTCGTGGAAATCACGCCGCTGATTGCTAGGCTGGTTCCTGATCCGTAGGCACTTCCACCGGAAGAATGCACTGTGACATCGGCAATCGCCGAAAGCGTCGTGCTCTCGTCAGTGGAAACCGTCAACTGGTCGGTTGTAAGGTCAACGTTGTTCAAAAATGCGGTCGCTGAGGATCGAACATCATTGCGGACAATCAGCCCGCCAATCGCCATGGAATCTGAATCGCTGATGTTGTTTCCCTGAGGAATGATGCGTGATCCCGGAGCTGGCTTCCAGACATCAAGATTTGTAAAATCTTCGCTGGCAAGATTCACAGACAAACTATCCGCGCCAAGATAAATATAAACTTCGCCGGCTCGACCGCCGGCACTGTGGCCATTTGCTACGCGGACGCGATTACCAAGCGTCATAGTCTGCAGACCGCTACTGCTGAGCATGTCAGCATCCAGCAGGCGATTTCCAAAATCCTGAATCACAGAGGCACCACCGTCGTTGGTGGTCGTCGATGAGCTCACAAGCTTCGTATTGCTGTAAATTTCTCCATTGTTGACCGCAGAAACGGTTGTGTCACCGCCGACGACTACGCTCTCCTTCGACTTACTGACGCCAGCGAGATATGTGCTGGAATAGTCAACGCTGGCCTCAGTACTACTCTTCACCATATTGCTTGCCAGCAAACCGCTAGCGGCCATGCCGGTCGCGTTGACAATCGCGGACGCGGCGGATTGCGTCGCGTTGCTGATCGTCGCATTCAGTTTTGCAGAGCCGTCAGCCGTTACCAAAAGATCGCCTGCAATGATTAGCTTGGTATCACTAATCGTGGCGTTGGTCTTCGCTCCGCTGGCAGTTCCGATATCAGTTCCGACCAGAGCGTTCAACGTGTTGAACAGAAGATTCTGTGCATCGTAGCCCACCGTGTTGAAGGCGAGTGTCACGCCGACTGCATCGGCGCCGGTTTCGGTTGCACCGCTGACCGTCGCATCGATTCCGGATTCATTCAAAGACTGAATAGTCGCATCACCAGTGCCCGTCGTTGTTATGCTGCCGCCCTGAACTGCTGACAGCGCGTCTCCTCGCAGGCTGTTTGTAGCAATGAGCGCATTCACTGCGAGAGATGTTCCGGTGCCGTAGAGGCTGCCTCCGGAACTGCTGGCGTGGCTATCAATATACGCCAGAATCCCAGCCTGCTTTGTTGCAGTCTGCAACAGGCTGCCAGTCGTGAGACCCACACGATATTGACTTGCCAGCACGTCGCTGCTGGCATCGTTGCGAACGACAAGGCCGCCCATCGCCACTGAATCAGAATCAGTCACATTGCCGATGTTGGGGATGAAATCTGCAGTGGTCTGAGTCACAGCTTCCCACGTGGTGGTATCGCCGAAGTTTGTGTCTGCCAAGATGAATGTAGCGCCAGCGCCGATGTATCGATAGACGGTATTCACAGCTCCGCCTGCGGTGTGATCACTGGCGACAAAGACCTTGGTGGTGCTGCGGCGCAGTGCTTTGTGCCACAGGCTGGTATTCGCATAGTTCTGCGTCGATAGATTCACGCCAGCCGACGTCGAGCCGAAATAGGTGTACACCGCTCCGACTTCGCCGCCGGCAGTATGTCCAATGGCGACTCGAACACTTTGTCCGGCAGCAATATCCTGAGCGATGACCGTGCTGTTAAAGTCAAAATCCGGGGTCAAATCCTGTGTGCCCGATTTCGTCGTGAAGTCATAGGCGTTCTCCCATCCTGAAATCAGGCTCTCGACAGCCGAGACGCCCCCATCATTGGTCGTGCTCGACTGTGAATCCAGCGAACTTGTCGCAAAGATGTTTCCTGCATCGCCTGCCTGAATGGTCGTCGCGCCGGTGACAACCACGGCACCTTTTGTGAGGCTGTTTGTAGCCAGCCATGCGTCGGTGAATTTGACTTCCGCCTTCGTTTCTGTCTTGACCATGTTGCTGCCGAGGGCGGCGGAAATTGAACGGCCGCTGGCATTCACGATTGCAGACGCCGCACTGATCGTGCTGTTGGACAAATCTGCGTTCAGTTTCGCATTCGAAGTGGCTTTGACATTCAGGTCGCCGGCGATTGTCAGCGGCGTATTTGTGATCGTCGCCGTCGCACCAACAGGAGTCGCTGTACCAATGTTTGTTCCGATCAGCGCGTCAATGGAATTGAAGAGAATGTTTTGCGGATTGTATCCGATCGTATTAAACGCCAGCATCGCCCCGACGGCTTCAGCACCGGTGTTCGTGACACTGGTGTTCGTTGCGGTAATGTCTGACGAGTTTGTTGCCAGAACATTCAGGTCGCCACTGCTTGTCGTGGTGACGCTTCCACCCGTTACCGAAGCCGCAGCGCTACCGCGAACAGCGTTCGTGACGATCACGCCGTTCACTGCCAGAGAAATTCCCGATCCATAGGCGCTTCCACCCGAGGATGTTGTCGTACTGTCTGCTGTCGCTGTCAAATTCTGGCTGGCAGTTGCCGAAACAGTGACGTCTCCCGAAGCTGTCAGTGCCGTATTCGTGATGCTGGCCGTTGTTCCGCCATTCAGTTCGTTGCGTACGACAAGTCCGCCGACAGCGGTGGAATCCGAATCGGTGACGTTGAGTCCTGGTGGAAGAATGTTAGTGGTCGATAACTCCTTCCAGTAGGCCTTGTTCGTGTAGTCTTCGGCGCCCATGTCAACCGTACCGGTCGTTCCCATGTACTGATAAACAGTTTCAGGAGTGCCGAACGCACTGTTGTAGTCTGACGCCAGACGCACCTTGTTTCCAAACTGAATGGCTTTGGTTCCGGACAGACTGCTGTATTGGTAGTCATCCAGCAGTCTCTGTGCGAGTACGTTGACGAGACTTGCTCCACCATCGTTCACGGTTGTGGAGGAAGAAATCATGATGCTGTCAGCAGTAATCGACGCATCGTCGGTGGCGGTCACATCGACAGTTCCGGCAGAAACCGTTCCAGCACTGGCCCCGGTAAAATTGATCGTCGCCTTCACGTCGGTTGCAAGCATGTTGGATGCCAGAATACCGCTGACCGACATGCCACTCGCATTGACCAACGCGGACGCGACAGATGTGGCCTCGTTGCTCAGTTCCGAGGTGATTGCGGCAGTCGATGTGGCCGTGACTGCGATCGCTCCCGCAGCATTCAGCGTCGTATTCTGGATTGTGGCGTTGGTCTTTGCCGGAGTTGCTGTTCCGATGTTCGTTCCGAGAAGTGCATCGATGGAATTGAACAGTGTATTCTGCGGAGCGTAACCCACTGTGTTGAACGCGAGGTTGGCTCCGACAGCTTGTGCTCCAGAGGACACGGCACTTTTGTTGATCGCATCAATCTTCGAAGTGTTTTTCGCATCAACCGTCACGATGCCAGTGTTTGTTCCGGTTGTGTTCGTGGTGATGTCACTGCCATCAATCAGCGCTTCAGCACTGCTCAACACAGTATTGGTGGCAATGACGCCGTTGATTGCCAAACTTATGCCGGTACCAAACGCGCTGCCTCCAGATGAAGACACGGCAGCGTCCGCCGTGGCCTTGATCGTGGCGTTTTCAATGGCCTGCACTTTGACCGAACCGACACTGGCGAGAGTCACGTTGGCCAAAGTGGCCTTGGCGGACGACCGTACGTCGTTGCGAACAACCAGTCCGCCAACTACCACAGAGTTCGAATCCGAAATATTATTTCCCTGAGGAATGATTTCCGTACCGTTCGCCGGCTTCCAGAGATCCAGATTCGCATAGTTCTGCGTTTTCAGATCGCGAGTTCCGTCTTCCCCGAGAAACTCATACACGCCGCCGACAGTTCCTCCCGCACTGGAACCGCTGATAACGCGAACTCGTTTGCCGAAAACGAGGTTGACCGAACCCACGGAACTTTTGTAGTCGTAGTCGATCGTCAGGTTCGCTGCATCCTGAAGCAGTCTTGCTCCGCCGTCGTTCGTCACCATCGACGAGGATACAAGTTTGCTGTTGCTGAACGCTGCGGTATTATTCGACGCAACGATACTCAGCGCATCCGACACCGTCGCAGCGGTTGCGGACATGTATTTCACATGCGCTTCAGAGACGCTTGTGATCAGGTTGCTGGCCACAATCGCAGAGGCACTCGACCCACCGGAATTGTAGATTGAGGACGCTTTTGATTCCGCAGTATTGCTGACGGTCGCATTGGCCCTGGAGGCTGAGTTGGAACTCACGCTGAGGGAGCCGGTGACGGCAATTGTCGTGTCGTCAATTGTTGCGCGAGTCTGAGCGGGAGTCGCCGGCATGACACTGGTACCCAGCAACGTGTCGACCGTCTGGAACGCGGCATTCAGTCCTGATCCGCCGATCATGTTGAAGGCGATTGATGCTCCAAAAGTCAGCGAAGTATTGCCAAATGCGGCTGCAAAGCTGGTCGTCTTGGCAGTCAATCCAGCCTTGACCATCGCTGTGGCATCATCTTTAGCAGAGACTGTTGCTGACTTGGTTGTGAAACTTCCACCGCTGATCACGGTCGTCACGCTGCCTGAGAGTGTGTTTGTGGCGTACGTTCCGTTAAGCGAAACAGTCTGGCCGTTTGGGATGGCTGCATACGTCAGCGAATCGGTCTTTGCTTCCGCGATGGCAATCACCATTCGGTCGGATTTGATCGTGGTGGTTCCCGCTCCGGATTGCGTTACGGTGGAAGCAGTGATCGAAACTTTCGTTTCACCCGAGATCAGATTCCGGGCCGCTGCCACCGCAATATTCGCGGGAAATCCCAAAGCACCGAGGTCTATGATCTGTTCAGGACTGAGTGCTTCCGTTCGCAGATTATTCAGAGCCTGAATCGACAGCGAGCCGCCGGACGTCAAAGCACTGCCAGAGCCCGTCGCACCGATCGTCACGCCTGTGTCGCCGCTGATCTCATTCAGCGCGCTGCGACCGGTGGCTGTGTAAGTCGTATCCCTTTGTGCCAGCAGCGAAACACTGCTTGTGCCGGAAACCACAGCTCCGCCGGAAATCGTGATCTTTGCCGAATCAGTAAACGTATTGGATGCGGACAGCAGCGCCGCCGTATTGGTCGTCGTGACCGTGCCAGCCGTGCTGGCTGACATGTTCACGTTCGTCGCGGTCACAGATCCGTTCACTGTGATCAGTGCGGAATTTGTCCCAGTGATCGTCTGAGGTAAAATACCACTGTTTGTCAAAGTTCCCAGTGAGGCCGTTGCATTGAATGTAAGGTTTGTTGTGGCATCGACTCGGACTCCGCTGTTGACCGAGATTGTTTCGGCATTCACCGACAACGCGCCGGTGACGGCCGAATTTCCAGAAAACGTGACGACGTCATCGCCGCCAAGTCCGTCAAACGTTAACCGAGCCGGAAGTCGCGTTGTGACGGTGCCGGTCCCGTTCACTGCGAAGACTGTGCTGGTGTTAATATAAATATCGTCATTGGACGACGAGCCGTTGATAATCACGGAAGTCGTCGAAGCATCGATTGCGGCGCTGGTCAGCAGATCATTTGTCGTACGGTTTTTCAGCGTCAGAGTGGCATTTGTTCCGTCGCCGCTCGCCTCAAGCAGGAAGTTTTGACCTGCCCACGGTGTCAGGTCAATCGTGACTGTCGAAAGTAATAGCCGCGCTTCTAGGGCTTCCATCCCCGATACGACTCTCGTGAACTGACTCTTGCGGCCACGCCGATGATTTCGTTTAGTGGCAGAGTCATTCGAAGAGAAAATTGAAGTCAACCAAGGCAGCACCGCAGACTGTTCCTGATGAGTTTTGTTTTTTCGGCGATTTTTTTCGGATTTTCCGAATGGAAACTCAAAGACCATCGTGTCTATTCCAGAAGAGCCCGGGGGGGAAGATGCACTTTATATCACGCGCATCGCGTCAAGCGGCGCGCAAACTCACACATGTGTGCGCTTGCAGGGCTTATACTCGACCGATATAGGCGGAGCAATGAAAAATTGTACGCGTTGACGCGTTGACGAGTTGACGAGTTGACGAGTTTTAACGATTGGGGCGACGCAAAGTTGTGCTTTCGCCAAAAACCAAATCAGAATGGATTTCGTGTCTCTTCTTTAAGAATTGGTTTAAGTCAATCCCCGTTCGGTGATTCAAATGCTGCAAACTCGGTGATCAAAAAATCCCGTATATGCCATGCTTCGTAAATTCGAGTCCGCCGTTGATGACTCGATAGTCAACGCCGACATCATAGAGCAGATGATCAAGCTGGCTGCGCCGTGCATCGATGAATTGAGTGAATGCGTCAGGATAGCGTTGCCAACGCAGGAAGAAGAGCAGTTGATCGACATCAACTCCGGAGAAATAGATCGTGTCGCACGTTCTTTTGTTTGCGAGACAGATTGTGCGGCATTGCTTCAATTCAGGCCGATATAAATCCTCGATCGGAAAATTCCATGATTCGAAGAATACGGAACACTGCATTTTGTCCTTGATTTCCTGTTCATGGCGCATTGCATTGAAGAAGAAATAGAAGTTCTCAAGCTGCCGACCCTGCGAAGTGAATTCGTATGCAATCCCTGACGAGACTTCGCTGCCGGGATTTCCAATGTAGACATGCACGGAATCCAGCGTCCCATTTTGAGCTGCCGCTTGTTCGGTCAGATCAAACGAAAACATGAAATACGGAATCTTTGCATTCGCCGTCTTTGGCAGGGCCAATTGACCCGCACAGACATCTACCAGCCGTTCAATCGAAACAATTCGGTCCTGGCGAGCATAGTCATAGATATAGATCTCCAGTGCCCACTGGCCGTCGATTTGTTTGATCCCGTAGACGCTCCGAAAATCGCCGATTCCCCGCTGAATGGCTTGCACGATCTGGCGCACCCACTCACCATGCGGCATGTCGGCAATCGCTCGGAACAAAAGCACGCTGGGCCGTAGCTTGCCAGTGCCCGGGTTCGGCGGATCATACGGCCAGTGGCAGTAGTTGAAGTAGGGATCACCGGGCCTCATGCGTTCGTCGAGCAGAGCTTTGGGAAGCGAGATGAGCACAGAAGTTTCCACGAAAGTAGGAATGTGGACGGGACTGAAACTGACACCGGAGCGTGAATTGTGGAAACTCCCACATTTCAAATCTCAAAATTTGAATCACTGACTCCAAAGAACGGCCTCGACTAATGCCGCAGTCTATTTCACAACTCGATTCCTTCGCAACATGGGGATTGAACGACCTGCGGCAATGGGCCGCAAGCCGCGCTTTGTCGTACGGCTGTGAGCGATCGGTCCGACTGCACCGGGATACGTTTGAGACTCGGCGAGCGTTGTTTTCGTTTTCCGTCGCTGAAATCGGCACCAACGCGAACACTGAAGTTGTGGCGATCTGCCGAGCGATGCAGATTCCCGAGCGGCTTGTGCCGAATATAGCTCGATTTTTCCCGGCTGCGGCGTTCGTCCATTTTGGATTTGAATACGCGGGATTGGCGATGATCGGTAAGTGCTATCTTGAACTGCCAGCTCGGGCTCCTGACGCAGCACCGGTCCAGGGCCGACTTCAGTTTCTCGGCTTCAAGTGGTCAATGAATGATGCGTCGGTCGCTGTGGTCACTCGATATCGCGCGCTGTCGATTTCCCATTGGGATGCTGCCACCGCGTTGATGCTGGCGAATGCCGGAATCTCGCTGCAACCCGCGATGTCGAAACTGATGAATAATCTTCGTCCAAATGAATCGTCAAAGGACGACGCACTGAGTTTGCTGGAGATCGAGGAAGAAGGCAGCAACCGCAGATCGTATGATCTCAACGTCTACGACAATAGCGTTTCAGTATCGATGTTGGCAGACGCACTTCGCGACGCTGCAATCATTCTGAACGTAAACTCCGACGCGATCAAGCAATGGCTGGAATCCAATGCGACTGCACCAGTTGGCCATATCGCAACAGGAACTGGACGTGATGAGCAGTCGTTTCTGACCGTCTACTACGCCCCACGGCAAGCCGAGCGTGAATCTTCGGCGGAATCTTCAGTGCCATGCACTTGAGGCGGTGGGGAATCTTCGGTGCCATGCACTTGAAATTGTTGGACCTGAAATTGCTAAGAGATGCACGAACCAGAAACGCGGATTCCGCGCGAGGAAGCGTTGTTTACGAATCAACGATTCGGAGAAATTCAATCGCTTCCGCGTGGTGCGGCATTTGAATCGCCAGTAGCCGAAGATGTAGACTATGCGGATGGTCGAGTTGCCAATGAAACAATTCAGCGACTTCAGGCGGCTGTTGAACGTCGCAGAGCTTGCGGGATTGCCTGCGCCGGCGGGGCCGCAACCCATTGACGGACTTAGCCTGGTGCCGGTGTTGAAAGACGGGAACGTTCGAGTCCGTGATCGTTGCAAAATTGAAGGCGATTCTGGCGACGTATCCGGCGGCGATTACGCCATGACGCCGAGCGTTCCATGTCGTTGAGCGGCATGCGTCAGCTTGCCGGTACAATTCGTGTTTGTTCTGAATATCTTTTCTTACCGGTGGGCTGACGCCGCACTGCTCGCCGGTCAGTTGTCGGTCAGCGACGTGGTGCCTGAATTCGTGATACGTCTTCAACGATGGCTGCCGTTGCTTTGTCATCACTTTTGCGGCGAAAGCGAATGACCATCCCGGTGGAGTTCTCGCCTTCGTAACTCCACAATTCAGAGACTGACATCCGTGATGCAATGCGTGATATTTTTGTTGGCTGGCCAAGTGTCTGCACAACTTGCTCTGCGTTCATGCCGGGAACAACGCGGCCTTCACGAATCGCCAACTGGACGTCATTTTTGGGCAGCGACTTCATCTGATCATTCGTCATCCACTTGTTGTCCAGGCGTTCCCAGCCCAGGCGTTTAAGTCGATCGGCAATCTGATCGGCGTCGGTCGGCGACGATTCGCTGGCACTCATCCATGCCTGTTTGAGAAGTTCGATGCCCTGTCGTCCATATTCAGGCGATTGCAATAAATCCGCAGCGAACAAGTATTCATCCGCCGTCCGCAGCAAGCCAGCCAGAGTTGATGTCCCGAATTTTCGTTCCTGAGCCAGTAACCAGTCTCGCACCGCACCAGAGATCTGCTGATTGCGTTTAAGTTTAGTGAGCAGTTCAGTCAGCCCGTTGAGATCCGATCTGGAAAGTGTGGAAATCTGAGTCAGCCGGTACGTCACGTCGCGTTCTTCGTATTGCGCAGCCAGCGGATCGTCGTCACCAAATTCGCTGCGGATGAGCTTTGAGATTTCCAGGCCGTTGCTGCCATCGGGCATGAGCATCGACTGAATCTGACGCAGGCGCAGGGATTGATAGAGCAATCGATTCAGAGCCCGTCTGTCATTTTCCGGAGCGTCTGAAAATGTCTCAACGGCCTGCTTTGGAAATGTGAGTCGCAGACGTTCGGGAACCGGCGGGACAAGCTGATCCCAGCCTTCACATGACATTTTAGTTTCTGCCACTAGTGCTTCAACGTCGGTGCCTGGTACTTTTGAAGCGGCGTAGATGACTTCAAACTTCAGGAGTTGCAACACGTCAGATTTAATTCCCAGCGTTTGACTCTGCTTGAGGAGATCACGCAGTTTGGAAACATCGCCGCGAGCGGATTTTCGAAGTTGCAAAACGCCGCTTGTCCGCAGCTTGGCGATTTCCGCGAGCAATGCCGTGTCTTCATAAAAATCGGCATCGGACTGATATTCTTCCGCCAGACTCAATAATTTTGTTGGCTGGTCAGCGGGGATATCTTTGGCTCTGGCACGGATTTTGTCGATGTCCGTATCCTTGATCAGGATTCGCGACACTAGAAAATTGAGTTTGCCTTTTTCAGACAAAAATCTGCCGATGATTTCAATCCGCTGACCACTTTTGATGTTGTCGGGAAACGTGCCATTTGACGGCAACTTGCAACTGACGTCAAACTTATGGATCTTGATCGTACTTCCGGAACGCCCCTCAAAACGACCTTCGAACTGAAATTTCCTGCCGTCTGCCGCATAGGTCGGCCATTGTGCATTCACCGCCAATAATTCTGGCAATGTCGTGGATTGGCCGTGAGCAACGGTGGAGGTCAAAAGCAGAAAGCCAAACAGGAACCTGCTGAGAAGTGAATGGATCATCGCTGTTGACCCTTATTTGCGGAAGCCGCATCGGATTTCAGGAATGCCGTTTGGCGCTCAAGCAATGCGTCAAGGCCGGAAGTGTTTTCCGACGTGAATCCGAACTCAGCGGCATGGAATTCTGTCGTCACAAGCGTGCAGGAAGTGCCGTTGAGACGAATTTGCAGCCCGCGCCCGCCATCAACGACCTCACAGCTTTTCACTGATGCCACGAACAACAACGGAGACTGCGACATTGCCGTAACGGCATGTTGCAATACGTCAGAATCGACAAAAATCGCGACTGGCACCGAATCGATAATCAGTGACATGTCTGCTTGAAGTCCGCTGTCAGAACGGATCAACACCGATTCGAAGACAAACCATTTTCCACTAAGAGATTCGGCGGCCGTGGCAGCTTTTGCGGCATCAAGTCTGCCATCTGGATTGGTGCAACCGGACAACATGGAAATCAAATCCGTGGGACTCAATTCCTGCAGCGCCTTCGTCTGCAGCCAGAGTGAGCTGGCTCGACGCGCCTCTGCGTCATCACGCTGCAGAATCTGTCCGGCGGCAACCGCTTTTGCCAGCGAATCCCCCAGTGTAGATATGTCCTTTTCGTCAAGAGCTTTTTCTGCGACGTCCATTTCACGACGCCATGTTTTGCGAGCGTCATCCATTCGTCGCTGAGTGACGACCCACCAGCCAGTCGCAGCGATCAACACGACGGCACTCAGCATGAGCAGACGAAACGGCGTAAAGATGCGTCGCGCGATGACGGCGATGCTGGGGCGAGGGACTCGGACGACAGGTTCTTCGACAAGAATCGGCTCAGCAACCAACGCTGCCGCCTGTGCATTAAGTATCGGTGGACTTCCCCTGCGGGAACGTTTCGAAGGTAACGCGGAAACATCAGTCGCGTCATCTTGCGGCGAGTCTTCGTCCGGGTCTGTCGGCGGGCCGGTTCTTCGTGCTGAACTTTTAGCTGCGAGTTGATTTGTCGATGTGGGGTTTGTTGAAGCGCTGGAGTCTGGTGCTGATTCGGACTCGCCAACGACCAGATCTCGCACGATCACGCTCAATCGATTCGCCACTGATCCGTCGAGCACCTCGCTGCGGACACGTTTTGTCGCAGGATACACATTGACGGGCAACACATAGATTCTGGAATCGCAGGTTGAACAGGTTGCAATCTGCCATGAGGCACGTCGAATTCCGGTGACACGATGGCCACAGTCACACGGCAATTCGAACGGTACAACGATATCTTTCGTTGCCGTCCCAAAGAGACGTGCTTTCGCTTTCGACAGTCTGGCTTTCAGGCTGGTCATGCAGTTAAATGTATCAAGAGGCTGAAAAAAAACGGCACTATTTGCCTCGTCGGCCTTCGCTGTGGAGACGTTCATCAAGCCAGTGGGTCAGTTCTTTGCTGAATTTTCCTCGTGGTTCAGCCGTATAATCCATGCGGTGATAGCGGCCGTCGTGATAGCACTGATCCACGAGTGGCTGTAGCTGTAAGATGACATCACGCTCATCATAACGCAGCGGAATCGGAATATTGGGCAACGGCTTGTCAAGAGGTGCGCGGTAGACTTCGAACTGATCCGGTTTTTGATCGCGATAGACGCAGATCATATAGGGGGTGTGTTGTTCAGGACGGAGTTCTTCCAGCGGAGCGGCAAGGACGTATGAGCCTTGCCGGACCAGATCGATTTCGACAAGGTTGACGCCTGCATTGATGTAGTCCAACTGCTTGCGAGTATATTGTTCACGGGCGCGACTGCCGACTTTATTCCAGGGGCTAATGAACTCAATCGCCGTAATCACGCGGCCATCCTGATCAATGATCTCAATATGCCGCGTTGGATGGGGTGCCCGTTTCAGTAAAAGCGGCGCAGCAACCGTTGCGATGCTGTAGCCTTCGTTCGACGGAGTAAGCGAACTGTCCTGGGAAACATGAATGTCAGGACGGATCGAAGTCGCGACGTCGCCTTCGTAAACCGCAAGATTCTCTTCGATGTTAGCCTGAAGGTCACTTGGCAACTGCGGGTTGACCTGGTTGCGCGCGTACACAATCAGGCTGGCATGCACCTCAGGCCAGCGTGATTCGAGAAATGGGTCCATGCCGGGAAACGGGCTTTTCAACATACATTTGCTCCAGACTCACAAACTACAAATAGGGCAAAAAACCGCAGAGCGAATGCTGTCGGTTCTGGAGTTTTTCGATGAGCTGATTCAGGTCACGTAGTTCCTGGAAGTTCTCGCCGCGAATGGACGGGCCGCCCTGCGGTAGCGGATTTCCGTCAGCGTCTGTTTTGGCATTCTTTTCGGCATCATGGGATTCCATGCCGGGGCTAACATACGATGGATAAACAGGAGCGTCGTGCTGAACCGTATTCTGCAACGGCGCATCAGGCATTGGAACAGACAGATTTGTCCAGCGGTGATTCCAGACAAAGCTCACCAGCAGACACGCCGCGATAACGCTGCAGAAGACTCGCGCGCGATCAGCCCAGCGTCCGTAACGAACCTGTTGATGAACGTTCAGCACCACGCGATCACGCAGGCCGGATGTCAGGTTTGGCAATGTGCCAGCTTCACGAAGCAGGTTATGCTCAGGTAGTGACGGTTCAGGAATTTTCAAAAATGGTTCACTCATGTTTGTCACACTTCCACAACAAAAAACCAGTAGCGAGAGTCGTCAAGACTTTCGGAGTCAGCCTAACAAAAAACCAGTAGCGAGAGTCGTCAAGACTTTCGGAGTCAGCCTAACAAAAAACCAGTAGCGAGAGTCGTCAAGACTTTCGGAGTCAGCCTAACCGCCGAAAGTCTTGACGACTTTTGCTACTACGATCTCGACTGGTTAGATCAAAAACGGCAGGAGGAAATCAGGTGGGTCATTTGACAAGGGGTTCCAGGCTGCGTTGAAGTTTTTCCATTGCATATCGATATCGACTGGCCACAGTATTCTGCGATAGACCAAGTGCTTCCGCGATTTCCGCAAACGTCAATTCTTCCCAGTGCTTAAGAATAACGACTTCGTACTGGTTTTTCGGAAGAGTTTTCAACAATCGACGCACTGTGTCGGCTGTTTCTTCCTGGACAATTTGAGATTCAATGCTTTCTTCCCCGGAACTGCGTTCAGCAACTTCCAGACCAGTCCCCTTACGCTTTTGAATAATCCGCAGGGCTTCATTCCGAACGGTTCGAATCAAATACGGCCATGGAGCGTCCGCTTTGGCCAACAATCTTGGTTTAAATGCAATCCGTAAAAAAGCCCCCTGCAAAGCGTCCTCAGCATCCGGCTGATTTCCCGTGACCGTGATGGCAAAGCGAACCAACCTCTGAGCCGTCAAGTCAAACATTTCCGTGAGCGCACGTTCAGGCTGCTCCGTCAATCGATCGACGCAGTTTCGAAATTTCGTTTGAAAATCAGCGACGTCGTCTGAGCTCACGTTGTTCCCTAAAGACATTTTTCTGGCAGGTTTGTCTGTCAGATTTCGAATTTCTCACAGGGAACCATATTTTCCCGTGGGGAAAATGACCAGTGCAGGCTGAATTTTCAAGTTTTGCGGCCTATTTGGGCGAATGGGACGCAGTCAGGTCAGAATCGCGGCAAAGGCTGATCAGAGGGCCAAGGAGCTTTGCGAACGAATTGGCCTGGGTTGTGTTGATGTTACACCCCGGCAGTTCCTTTGCAATCAGGATAGGCAGTGCATCCCCAGAACTGCGAGCCAGCGTTCTTTCCCTGTTTGGCAGTCCGCAGCGCCATGGGTTTGCCGCACTGCGGACACGGTGGAATCAGATCCGTCGGATGGGTCTGATCCGACCGATCCGACTGATCTTTGGGGCGAGCTCGCTCGACGAGCCTGGCAGCGGCGAGTTGTTCGCTGTAGCCGCCTTCGGTGATGAACTGTGTTTCAATGGCGGCTATCTGCTGGTCCAGCAGATAGTTAGCCTGGTGGATCAGGCAAATCGTCGCATTCGCTCGCACGGTAGCATCATCGCTTTCCAGCCAGTACGCATACAACGCCCAGCGCTGTGCATCCGAAAGATCGGTCAGATCTGTCGGATTCGACTGATCCGTCGGATTTGACCGATCTTCGCGGAAGCGCCTTGGAACACTGCGAACTGCTGACGCTTCGGGAGAATCCGCGGCCCACAAAGAAAACCTGCGATGCCGCAGATAGTCTTCGTAGTCCAGCAACAATTCTTCCATGCTGGCGCGGGCGACGTTGACTAACCGCAATTCCGTTTGTGACGACGTTGCTGCGGCACGACTTCCTTCGGCAATGTTTTGTCTGCCCGAACGTGCTGCCTGGACCATTTGATCCACCGTCCGCGAACGCGAGTTCACAAACTTTTCGCAGAACCAATATGTGGCGTCATAGATCAGCGTAGTCGCTTGAAACGATGCCAACCGACGATAGCCGCCGCTCTTGCGAATTTTTGCCATAAGGCTTTCCCTAAAAGATCAGTCTGATCAGACAGATCAGACTGATTTTGGACAACCAAACAGCATTATGCAACCAAAAGGCATTGCGCAACCAAACAGCAACAGTCGCGGGCGTGCGATACGACGAAGTTGAGCGGACGTCCGCTCCTGGGTTCGCCTTACGGCGAAAGTCCAGCCCGGCAGGCTGGACCTGGGGTGCGCGACAAATAGCAATCTGCCCCAAAAAATTTTAGGTGAGTTCTATACCGGAAGGGGGGCGCATCGTTTGACCCGACTCGGAGAGGAGGCTTTCTCACGGCTGCACTTTGTGCAGCCGTCCTCCTCTCCGAGTCGGGTCAAACGAAGTCTTCCGCTGACAACAAAACCCTCCTCTGAAAAATCTCCGAATTTCCTCGAAACTACTATTTGTCGCGCACCTCAGGCTGGACCTACAGAAATCCGAGACTGCACCCGACCACTAATTGGTTTCGGCGAAATTCTGCTGTCAAAATAATGCCGAAGAAAATAGTTCCACCTGGTGCCGTTTGGCATGGGCCTTGATAGAATCCCACGCCTGTCGCTCCTCGCCGTTGAATCGTGTCATGTGAACACAGACTTCAGCACTTCTGTTCTGTAAGAAGTTCGTGATGAGACACAATTTTTTCCCTGCTGCATCAGAAAGCCTTCAGCATCATGCAACCAAAGATCTCAGCCTTCCCTAAGTGTTATCTCGAAGACATCGCCGGGGCGCGCACGATGACGGTGTTTGAATGGATCGAGATGGCTAAGCAGCTCGATGCCGATGGGCTGGAAATGTACGAAGGGTTCTTTACCAGCCTCGATCCAGACTATATCGACAGTGTTGGAAAAGCAATTTCCGATGCAGGCTTTCTGATGCCGATGCTGTGTTGTTCGCCGGACTTTACGAATCCCGATGCAGACGCTCGCAAACGCGCCGTGAATCATGAAGCGGCCATGATTGCCGTCACGCATCGACTGGGTGGCAAGGGTGCAGTGTGTCGAGTCCTCAGCGGTCAGCGGTATCCGAACGTCGATCGCAAGCAGGGAATTGAATGGGTCGTGGAATGCATCGAACAAGTGCTGCCGGTGGCGCGTGAATATGGCGTGATCCTGGGACTCGAAAATCATTACAAGGACGGTTTCTGGACCTACCCTGAGTTCGCTCAAAAGCAGGATGTGTTTCTGGAACTGCTGGCCGCGATTGATGAACGCGAATTTTTTGGCGTGCAGTACGATCCGTCGAACGCGATTGTGGCAGGGGATGACCCGGTCGACCTGTTGCGACATGTGGCAGATCGCGTTGTCAGTATGCACGCGAGTGATCGTTATCTGGCGGAAGGAACAACGCTGCAGGATCTGCTGCAGAGTGACGGCACAATCGGGTATTCGTCCAATTTGCGACACGGCGTGACCGGTCAGGGACTCAACGACTACGACGCCATTTTCAGCATCCTTGCTGCACAAAACTATCAGGGCTGGATCAGCATAGAAGACGGCATGAACGGCATGGGCGAGATGGCAGAATCTCTGGCGTTCCTGCGTATGATGGTTGCGAAATACTTTGGCGGGGAAAAGGCATGAGACGCATCAAAACGGCAATCATTGGTTGCGGAAAAATCGGCCACACGCACGCGCTCGCGTTGAGCACTCTCGAAGAATCTGAATTGGTCGCCGTGTGTGACAATCAACTTTCCCGAGCCCAGGCGTTTGCGGCTCAATACGGCGGCGCACGGGCGTTCGATTCTGTTGCCGGTATGTTGAGCAATCTCGAAGTGGAAGCCGTGACAATCTGCACGCCGCATCCGCTGCACGAAGAACCGTGCGTGCAGGCCGCGCAGGCCGGAGCACATGTGTTAATCGAAAAGCCAATGGCGTCGTCGCTGGAAGCCTGCGACAGAATGCTGGAAGCTGCCCACCAGCACGGCGTCAAGCTTGGCATCGTCAGCCAGAGGCGATTGTTCGAACCCGTGCAGCGAATGAAGGCGGCCATCGACGCCGGAAAAATTGGCACTCCGATCCTTGGCACATTTTCGATGTTCAGTTGGCGTGATCAGGCGTATTACGAATCCGATCCATGGCGTGGCAAGTGGGCGACAGAAGGCGGCGGCGTGTTGGTGAATCAGTCGCCGCATCAGCTTGACATGTTGCAATGGTTGATGGGTGAGATCGATGAAGTGTCGGGCTATTGGGCGAATTTGAATCACCCGTATATCGAAGTCGAAGACACAGCGGTTGCGATGATCCGCTTCAAATCCGGAGGACTCGGCAACGTCGTCACCAGCCTGTCCCAGAAGCCTGGTATCTACACCAAGGTTCATATTCACGGCAGCAACGGCGCGTCAGTTGGAGTGCAGACAGACACTGGAGCGACGTTCGTTGCCGGAATGAGCGGTATCACGTTGCCACCGCTGAACGACGTCTGGACGATCCTTGGTGAAGAACAATTGCTGGCCGAATTTGAAGCTGCTGACCGTCAGAGTTTTCAGTACATTGATGCGACAACGTATTATCACAAGTTGCAGATTCAGGACTTTTTGCAATCGATTATCGACGATCGCCCACCGCTGGTGACTGGCGAAGAAGGACGAATTGTTGTGGAAATGTTTACGGCGATTTATCGATCAAATGAACTCCGCCGACCTGTGCGATTTCCCTTGTAGATGATCGACAGATCCTTTATTGACTGTAGGACATCGAGCTCAACGACATTGCTCGGGCAGAAAAATCGGGGGATTGTTTGTAACCAGTAGTGGAATGTGGCACTGTACGGTTATTGGATTTGTCATACTCAAGGAAATAGTCCCGCAACAACGTACGTCAGGCTTTCCAGGCTGACTTGTCTTCTTAGTATCAGGCTGGAAAGCCTGACGTACTTTTCGGGACTGTTACTAACCTGGTAGTTCGGTCAGTAAAGTCCAGGGCCGGCTCCGCGAAGAAGGATCGAAAGATGTCAGTCGGTAATTCAAACATTCAATCGACAGCTTTCCTCACACGAGTTCTGTGGGGACTTTTGGCGATTATTTCCGTCTGTCCTCAGCTAACACAGGCTCAGATTCTGCCAGCAAAGAACAATTCCGAGCCCACGGACGAACAGCAACGATTACCTTCCGATCGCAAAATGTCTCAGCAACTTCAGGAACTGGGGCGAATTGTTCGAACCGGCAATGCGGGAAAAATTCGCGACGCCTTAAAACTGCTGCGGGCTGCCGATCCGTCGTTGATGGTTCCTGACGGAAGCAAGACTTATCGGCCACTTCATCGCGATTTGATCCAACGCATTCAATCTTTTCCAGCCGAACTGCAAGCTGAGTTGCTGAACGAACCCGGGGCCACTTCGCGTCTGCTGCAAGCGTCGTATGAAGACAATGGACCTGCTGGCTTAGTCATTTTCCTGCAACGCTACGCTGGCAGTCGAGAATCGTTGAAAGCGCATCTGATGCTGGCTGCCATTCATCGGGATCGAGGTCATCGGCAGGCGACTTTGTACTGGCTTGATCCCGTTCTGCATGCCAGTGTGCCAGCAGAATTGCGTGAGAGTGCCGTCGCGATGCGCGATGATGTGAATGCGGCGGCCAACATCACACCGTCTGCGGACATCACACCGTCCGCCGACGGCGATGAAGATTCGGAGTCATGCTCTGCGCGATCAAGAATGATCCCTTCAACGGCGATCATTGCGCATGTCCCTTCTGCCCCCGGCAAGGGGGAGACGGTGGCCGGGGGCCGGATGAGGGGGTTGGCCGAGTTTCAGCATAATGAACTAATAGACGTGCGGTTTTTCATGCCCCCTCACCCTAGCCCTCTCCCCCCGTGGAAAGTGTGTGAAGTTGGAAAATCAATTGCAGGGGGAGAGGGGACATTCGCCAGATCCGCGACGGCCTTTGTTCTGACCGCGCAAAGTATAGAACCGCCTGCGGCGACCGAATCGAATGCTGAGGCTGCCAATGAAACGACTTCCGCTTCTGAAGCGATTTCGAAGCTAATAAAATCCGGACCCGGATGGCAGCAAAAATTGTATCTCAATTCGGCCGAACGACATGCGTCGCAGGATTTGGTGCGACTGTTGGCCGCTGATGGAGACAAGCAGGCGATCGCATGGATTGCGGGGGAACCCGTTGTGGATTCCAATGCCATCTATGTACGCTCGCCGAACGGATTGCTGGCCTACGACAAAATCACCGGCAAATTGAAGTGGACGAGACCTCTTGACCGACAGATCACACGTCGAACGGTCCCGGGGCGGATGCCGCTTCCAAATAATGACGAGCGATCCAATGTCGATCTGGATCGTTTACAGAATTCTCGTGAGATTCTAAGTCTTCATCGGGACGCAATTCCCGCTTTTATGACGTCGGACGAAACGCGTTTGTTTGCGATCAGCGATTCAGGTGAGCCTTTGGCTGCGATGCCTCAATTTAATCAGCCCTTTGGTGGGATGATGTCCGGTCGGAGCGATCTGACTTCGCACCCGCCGCAGGAGTTGGTGGCGATCGAAAAAGAAACTGGTCGCAGACTTTGGTCTGTTGGCGGAGCACCATTGGAAGAACGCTTCGGAAACGAATTGTCGCGAGCATGGTTTGCCGGCGCGCCGACGGTATCGAGCGGCTTGTTATTTGGAATTGTTGAACACGATGACGCGCATTGGCTTGTCTGCCTGCGGTCGGAAACCGGCGAAGTCGTCTGGAAACTAATCCTTGCGTACCCGGAAGTGAATATCTTTCAGGATCCTGTTCGACAACTGATATCTTCGCGACCCCTGGTAGCGGATGGCATGATTTGGGCCAGCACAGCGGACGGCTGGTTGATGGCTGTTGATGCGTTGACTCACTCGGTTCTCTGGTCACGCAACATGGTTTCGAAAGCTCCCGATGCGACGCAGCGTCTCATGTTTCGTCGCGGTATGATTCAGACGCAACAACTGGATTCGATAAGCGATACCTGGCGACCCGATGACATGCAACTGCTGCAGGATTCTTTGCTTGTCGCTGGCAAAGCTAATCATCAGTTGTTGATGATCAATCCGCTCACCGGAGGCATTCGACGTCGCGTGACGCCGGACGGGGCAACTGTCGTGCTTGCTGCCGATGATGAGTCCATCGTTGTGGCCGGTCCAAAAGAAATTCAACGACTGACGCTCGACAATTTGAAAGTTGTCTGGAAAACAGCATTTGACTCAACAGGCGTCGTTCCCATCGGTCCGGCCGCAAGATTGGACGACAATCTGCTGATTCAATTGTCAGATGGCTCAATCCAGGTCATACGCTATGCAGACGGAAAATTGGCTGAAAATTTCGCTGCGATTCGGCCAGCCTTCAGTGCCGGTGGCTTAATGAGCCTGCCAGATGGTTTTGTGAGCTATGGCCTTGATCATGTCTCCGTGTTTTCTGCAAACGGCAACGCTACTAAGATGCAGACTGAACCGCTGGAGCAGGCGCGGTTCCTTTTTGAAACGGCGCAATTTGAAGCGGCAGAAAAGATACTTGTTGAGCTTCAACCGGCGGCCGAACAAATCGACGTCGTCAATCGTTTGATGTTTCGTATCGCTGCGATTCGCGCATTGAACGAACCAGATTTGCGTGACGTACATTTGCAAACAGCCGCGCGATTTGCTTCAACAGCAAAAGACCGCGCTGTTGTGCTGTGCCTGACGCTGGAAACGCAACCGAACATTGCCAGCGATCAGGTGGTGGAGTTCCTCAAATCACCACAGACAATTTTGACCGTCGAGCTGCCTGAAATAGCACTTCTCAAGGAAATGCTGCTTCGGCCTGCGGTGGACAGTTCCATCGTCAAGCCTGACATGACATTGAAAACGTCAGCTCGAGTCACGCGACCTCTGCGACATCAGTTGTTGCAGATTCTGCAACAACACCTTGCGGACAACACTCGTCCGGACTACGCTTCGTGGGCCTCCGCGTTGCAGGAAATCTCTGACACTGATGTGCTGTCAATTGAACAAAACAGCGAAATCCATCGCGAAGAACTCATGCGTCGCGCGGATCTCGCCGTCCAGGAAGACAAGCTTACAGAAACAGTATGGCACCTGATGTTGCAGGCGCGTCGATGTGAAGACAAGCGTCGATTGGCGACGGCAGATTCCGCAGATTCCGCTGATGCCGCCAAAAATGAAACATTGCCTGATTCCGCTCATGAGTTTGACACACGGCACAGCTTGCTTGTCGATCGATTCATCAATCAACTCGCGATTGCAGCGTCGCAGAAAGATCATCCGTTGCGTCCACACCGCGCGGCAGGACACCTGTTGGCCGTTGTAAAGAGCGAACTATTTCCAGACGCTGCAGATGATCTGTTACCAACGCCGCAAGAAGTACTGGCGCAGCAATGGTCGCAATGGCAGGATACGACGTATTCGGGGGTGCCGGTCCATCCTGTCGAAGGAAGCCTGATGCCTCAATCGAACGAAGCCAAACTCACGCTGCGTTACCACGAAGATCCGTTCCTGAGCGCATGGCGATGGTCGACATTTCGGGAATCATCAGTGTTGGCGATTCGCTCGCTGCTTCAACCCGATGAACCCATGTGTACGATCGAAGGCGGAATGTTTGATGCGATTTCACTAGGCAACGCCGGTTCAGTTGTGCGATTCGGAAGTGTCGTGCTCGTTCAGAATTCCATGGGACTTTCGGCGGTCTCAATGATCGATCAGCGTGTGCTGTGGAGTCGCAGGATTCCTAATCAGTCGCCTCGAGCGATCTGGCAGTTGATGGCTCAGATGCATCTGTTCAATCGGTTCTCAACAGCCATGCCTGCCTGGCTGGAAGTTTACGGGCGAGATCTGCGAATCAGCGGTGGTAATAATCGCTGGATTTGCGTACAGACGCAGACAGGGGTTGAGATGATTGATCTGTTGACTGGCCAGAATCTTTGGTCGCTGCAGAATCCGCCCGATAATCGACAGGTCTTTGCGACCGACTCAAGCGTGTTTGTCAGCAGGACTTCAATTTCTTCACCGGCCAACGACGATCCAGCCGTGACGTGCCTGAGTCAGGCTGCCGGAATAGAACGAAATTTGGCTATTTCGCAGGATGTCTTACGACACACGATAATGACGACGGGCAACGAACTTGTTGTTTGGGATGATTCTGTTCGATCAGGAGGTTCCATAGTGTTGAACTGGACAAACGCGGAAACCGGCGAAGTGCGCAGGTCTTTGGAATTGAAGGATATGCTGAAATGCCAATTTATGGATATTCGTACGCTGGCGGCAGTGACAAAAAAAGGTACGTTTGAAATCATTGATCTGGTAACTGCTGATAAAACAAATGTCCAGCTTGCGGCTGCTGAAGAGACTGATGCGGTCAATCAGATGATGAAAGACTTTTACTCCAAAGCCATCATCATTGCTGATCCTGCAAACTACTACGTGTTTGCAATTCCGGGAGTTCAAGGGGGACAAGTTCAGATGATGCTCGGTTCGATGGGCGATGTTTATCCGATTGGTAAGGAGCTCAGGGCGATCGATCGAGTAACCGGCAACACTCGCTGGACCTTAAATACAGATGACAACACCAACGCATTGTTCGACGTGACGGGCGATCCAGTGCTGCTGCTGGTGAATTTCTCGACTCCAAAAAAACCCGCAAAAGTTCTCGGTGGCTTGGTGATTCCGGGCCTTGCCGCTGCAAATCAAAATCAAACTTTGGTGACAGCGTACTCCAGAATCAGCGGCGAAAAATTATTCCAGCACAATGTGGTGTCTCGTTTTCCGAGTATGAATCTGGAATTCAAGGTGACTCCACAGAAGCAACTTGACCTGCGAGCATTTGGCAGTCGCATTCGTTTTGTGCCTCACGCATTGCCGCAGCCCTGAACATCAAATCGCGTTCGCAGGACGGGGATGCGGACCCGTCCTGACACGAAATGGGTGTTGGGTACGTCAGGACGGAACTGGAGTTCGATCCGACATTTTCGAAAAATGCCGCCTTTCTGCTCGAAAACAGTCGCTGTTTCCTCCCGATTTCTTCAAATCTTTGCAGTTTACCGGGTTTTCGGCGGGATTTGGGAAGGGACAGGTTCTCGTGGGGTTGAAGTCCGCTGAGCGTTTGCTGTAGTACGCGCACACGCACGCGGTGCGTGCAGAAAACTGGCCGAAGCAGAACATCGCCAACGCGGCAATCTCGGCAGGTTAAAGAGACTGTGAAATTGAAATAACAGAATTTCGGATCATCCGCATGCAGCGCATCTTCATCTCAGGGATTGGTGTCGTCAGTTGTCTTGGAAACGACCGGCAGACGTTCTGGAAGAATCTTAAAGCATCGCAGTGTGGTATCGACCGCCTGACCGAACACGACATTCGTGACATGGAAGTGGTCATCGGTGGCGAAGTACGCAACATTGACAACTCGCGGATCAACGTCAACGATCTTGTTTCGACGCGCAAAATGGATCGGGCCAGTCAGTTCGCTGTTCATGCCGCTCACGAAGCTCTGCAGGATGCGGGCCTGCCGACTGTCGATATCGGTGAAAATGCCGCCGTCATTATTGGTGCAGGTCTGGCCGGCCTGGAGACTTATGAAACTCAGATGGAGAAACTGCTGACCAAAGGCCCTTCGCGAGTCAGCCCGTTCACAATTCCAATGTTGATGCCCAACGCTCCTCCGGGAAATATCAGCCTGGCATTTGGAGTGCGCGGCACGTGCTACACAACCAGCAGCGCGTGTTCATCATCCGGACATGCCATGATCGATGCGATGGAATACCTGCGTCGCGGAGATGCAGACTTTGTGATCACTGGCGGCACAGAAGCGTCGTTGACTCGACTGGGGATTTCATCGTTCGTCAACATGAAGGCGATGAACAAGACGATGAATGAGCGTCCCAAAGAATCCATGCGTCCGTTCGATGCTGATCGTGGCGGATTCATTATGGCGGAAGGTGCTTCGGTTTTGATTTTTGAAACGGAGGATCATTTGCGAAAACGTGGCGGCAAAGCCTGGGCAGAAGTGCTTTCAGGAAGGTCAACGACCGATGCCTACCACCTGGTCCAGCCTGATCCCGAAGGACGTCAGGCGATCAAAGCCATCAATTCTGCTTTACAAAAAGCCGGACTGAATCCCGCAGAGATCGCGGACAATGTCTACATCAACGCTCATGGAACCAGTACGGTCTACAACGATTCCATGGAAACGGTGGCGTTGAAATCTGTCTTTGGTGATGACGCACGTCGGCTGCATATCAGTTCGATAAAAAGTATGCTGGGCCACATGATCGGTGCGGCCTGTGCGATCGAAATGTCAGCCTGTGCCCTGGCCTTGACGACTGGAATTTTGCCGCCAACAATCAACTATGACACCCCCGATCCTGCCTGCGACCTGAACTACATTCCAAACAAGGCCGTTCAGAAACAGATGAAATACGCAATCAATAACAGCTTTGGGTTTGGTGGTCATAACGTATCACTTGTCGTGGCACGCATTGAAGATCCGGAGCTGATGCGAAGTGAGGATGGAATCTGACTGGCGATGTTTCCCATGTCCCTTCTTGTCCGGGACCCGTTTTGTCTTCAACAGGATCAGCAGATTTCGACATGCGGATCATGTACTCCGTGCATTTCTGCCGAAGTACTCGCAAATTTTAAGAAATGCCGAATCTCCTGGAATTTTGCGGCTGCAATGTCCCTATTGGAGATGTCGAACGTGTTTTCGAAGACGGAGAGTTACACTGGCAGGATTTTTCTAAATCCAGCTCGTGCAAACACTTCACCCGATTTGTCTCCATAGCAGGCTTTGCCATTGCGTCAGGATCGATTTCCTGGCAATCATCCGGATCTCATCATCGCAGCGATTCTGACGATCTTAGGATCGTCCATTTTTCTGCGGTTTAGTTCTCAACAGAAAGACCTCTGGCATGTCATTCAAGTCATCTCGAAGCAATCAGCGGAAATTCAGAAGAACTGGTGGAAGCAGTTTTTCCGTTCAGACTGAGTCCTGTGAGCTGCGTGCGTTGCTGTGTGGATCTGCGATCACAGTGGGAATGCCACAGGCTCCGACAGATCCAGCGGCAACTTCTGATCCTGCTGATGATACGCCTGCAGGCGATCTTGTTGATCGGCCATCGTTTACAGATTGTCTCTCTGTTCTTGATCCATCGACACCAGACCCTGGAGATGATCCGTCCGAAACGATGTTCATGGGCTTCCTGCAGCCAGGAGAACTGAGGCCAGATGATTCAGCCCCTGTTGTCGATGATACTACAATCTATGACAGTAGCCATGTGGATGATTCTTCCGTCAATGTCAGCATCGACGGCCTGAATGTCGAAGATGCTCCACCCGTGGATGGCTGGGATCCATCATGGGAATACACACCTTTCGACGGCGAAGTGACATACTCAGTGCTGGCCGACGATGACGCTGTTAATGACGGCGGCAATGTTGATGACACCGGAGCAGTCGTTGACGACGCCGAGGTCAAAATAAATCTCTATCATCGCCTGAAACCAGATGTGACTGACGACGATGTGGTCGTTGAAGAATTCATTACAGTTGCATATGAACCGGTAATGGATGAATGGGATCCGTCATGGGCCTATAGTTCGTTTGCTGGTTCGCCAGATGGTGCCCTTGATGATGCAGTGAAGATTGACGACATCGCGTTGGAAGATGGCGTGCCCTTTGACGAAGTAGAATCTGACAATTGGAATGACGGTATTAAAACGGATGTGCTGGCTGCGGAAGATTTTGAACCACAGATTCGCTACTTTAGCCTTGGTGGTCCCGAGGTTCAGCGAACAATGGTTAGTAGTAACGAACCTGCGACAGCGTTGGCTGCTGTTGCTGTGACACCTGCGGCTGCGACGCTACCGGTGACGTTAGCACCATTGGCAACAAATGCACCACGAACATCGATTGCAATAAATAACGTACCCGTTCAACAAGCCACTTCAGTCTCTCTGTTTAGTTCTTCCCGAGACAAATCAGCGATCCCAGTTGCTTTGACATCACCGTCAAACAGCGAATCGATTGGAAGTTCTCTCGGAACGAAATCTTCATCGACGCCAAAACGTTCGAAATCGCAGTTGCAGTCAATCTCACAGAACTCTGACGAAACATCGGGACTCAAAAGCCTTTCGCCTTTAATCGGAGACGACGCTGATTCACCGGAAGTTGATTCAGCACCAAGCCAGCAAAAAATGCCATCCGACAACCAGGTCACGGCTGAGCCCACTGCAATCAGTCGCAGCGAAAGTGTTGAATCCAGCTCCAGCGCTGTCGTTCAGAATTCTCGGCCATCTCGCACCATTCGTCCGGGGATGATTGATGAAATGATGTCGCAATACGCTCAGAATAGCTACAACGGCTGAGAACCAGACTTGAGTCAGCAATCTCCAACGTCCGGTGGTTTGAGTCTCGACGATGACTCAAACCCTCCGGACGTTTTTCTTTTCGTCCATCAGTTGCAATTCGCTTCCGACTGCGGCTACGCTGAGCCCGAGACGGGGCCGCCGATTGGTGTTGCTCGTTCAAGAATCCCGCCTCTTAGGACTGCTCGATCAATTATTGTCGTAGCGAAACTCGTCAAGAGTTTCGGCTACCTACAGTTCCGAAAGTCTTGACGACTTTCGCTACGGATAAATCGAACACTTATTAATCGAACATTCCTTAGCTCACCCTGTTTCACGTTGGAGTCGTTTATGAAGTCGTACGTACATTTCCTGTGCTCGACTTTCAGCCTGCTATTCATACCCGCCATCCTGTGCGCGCAAGACGATTCGGCCGAGTTTTTAAGACTGCAGACGGAGTACGAAAAAGCTCAGGCGACCGCGTTGAAATCCTATTGCCTTGGTTGTCATTCAACCGCTGAAAAGCAGGGTGAACTCGATCTTGAACAGTTTCATTCGGTCGCCGACATGCGCCGCGATGTGATTCCATGGCAGCGCGTTGTTGAGATGATGGATGATGGCGAAATGCCGCCGAAGGATGCGAAGGCTCAGCCAACAAAGGCTGAACACGTCTCGTTGCGGAACTGGGTGCGCAGTGTTCTCGACGCGGATGCCAAAGCGAACGCCGGGGATCCAGGCCCGGTTGTGCTGCGACGTCTGAACAATGCCGAATTCACATACACAATTCAGGACCTCACTGGCGTCCCACTGGCACCAGCTCGCGAATTTCCTGTCGATAGCGCCGCTGGAGAAGGATTCACAAACGTCGGCAACGCGCTTGTGATGTCACCGGCGTTGGTTCAGAAGTATCTGGATGCGGGCAAAGATGTCGCCAGCCATGCGATGCTGCTTCCGCATGGGATTGAGTTTTCTTCCAAGTCAACGTCACGTGACTGGACGAATCAACGGCTCGACGAAATACGCAGCTTCTACGCTCGATTCACCGACAATGGCGGCGCGACGGCAGTCAATCTGCAAGGCATTCAGTTTGAAACAAACGGCGGTGGACGACTTCCGCTGGAATTGTATCTGCGGGCAACGCTAAGCGAACGTGATACGTTGCTTGCTGGTTCAAAATCGCTGGCCGAAGTCGCGCAAGAACATTCGCTGAACGAAAAGTATCTGACCACGCTCTGGACTGCACTGAACGATAAGCAACCATCACTGGTGCTGGATATGGTCCGCGCACAGTGGCGTGAAGCGAAGCCAGACGACACGCCGGCGCTCGTTGCGACGATCGCACAGTGGCAGCAGACGTTGTGGCGATTCACTACGATCGGGCATATCGGGAAACGCGACGGCCCGAAAGCGTGGCAGGTCCCCGCGCAGCCACTGGCGGCTCGACAGGAAATTCGCACTAAACTTCCGGCTCCGCAGGATGGCAAGAACATTACGCTGTATCTTGCGACGTCCGACGCTGCGGATGGAAACGAGCATGACGTTGCAGTCTGGGAAAATCCTCGCTTTGTGGCCGCCGGTCAACCGGATCTGCTGCTGCGAGATGTCCGTCATGCGGTCGCAACATTGAATGCTCATCGCGAACTTGTGATCAGCAGTGCGGCAGCTAGTTTGGAAGCTGCCGCGGAAGCCGGTGCTTCGGCGGATCAGGCAAAGATTGATGAACTGGCGGCAAAGCGCAAGATTGATCCGACTGTGCTGGCGGCGTGGTTCGCATATCTCGGTATCGGCGCGGGCGAAGCACGCATTGATTCGTACATCACGCAAAAACTGGAGCGTGCGGAGAACTATGATTTCGTCAAAGGCTGGATTGGCCCGGATGCGTTGAGCGTCATTGCGAATTCATCAGATGATCTGGTGCGAATTCCCGGTGACATGCAGCCGCATAGTGTTGGTGTCCATCCCACGCCAAAGCTGCGTGTGATCGTCGGATGGCGAAGTCCGATCGGCGGTGCAGTCAACGTTACTGGTCGAGTCCAGCGGGCTCATATCGGTTGCGGCAATGGCGTAACGTGGCTGCTGGAATTGCGCCGAGGTAACACTCGGCAGCATCTGGCGGCGGGCACAGCGGGCGGCGCGGAGGAACACAAGTTCGGTCCGTATGAAAACCTGGTCGTGCAACCCGGAGATCTACTTTCGCTGATCATCAGCCCGCGCGATGGGGAACATTCCTGCGACATGACGGCGATTGATTTGAGTGTCACGGCAAAGGATGATGCGGCTGCCGCATGGGATCTGGCCAAAGACATTTCGCCCGATATTTTGGCCGGCAACCCGCACGCGGATCGACATGGCAATGACGGCGTTTGGCACTTCTACAGTGAGCCGGATTCCGGTGGCGGAGCGGAATCGATTATTCCAGTCGGTTCGCTCATCGCTCAATGGCAAGTTGCTGCGGATGCTGAGGCCAAAAAACAGTTGGCTGAAAAGCTGCAGACTCAACTGACAAATGGCATTGGCGACCTTGCCGCTGATGCACCCGATGCCGTGCTGCATCGCCAGTTAACATCGCTCAACGGGCCTCTGTTCGCAGTCGTACGCAAGAAACTGCTCGCTCAAAAATCTGATCCAGCCGATGGATCGCTGTCGAACGTTGGTCTTGATCCGGCGTTGTTCGGCAAGCGTCCCAATGGCGAATTGATCGACGCCGCAAATCTGTGTGTCCAGGCACCGTCAGTTCTTGAAGTCGTCGTCCCCGCCAACATTGTCGAAGGCTGCGAATTCGTTGCCACCGGCGCACTGGATGCTGCGATGGGGGCTGAAGGCACTGTGCAATTGCAGGTGCTGACGACCAAGCCAGAGCGACTTTCCAGCCTGGCGGCAGGTTCGGCAACGATCACAGGCGGCAAGTCCACATGGTCGGATGGCGATAAGCCAGTCAGCTACGATGCTCCGATTATTGTCGGCGAAAGCAGCGAATCGCGCGAACGTCTGCTGAACCAATTCAATGACTTCCGAAATATCTTTCCCGCTGCACTCTGCTATACAAAGATTGTCCCGGTCGATGAAGTCGTGACGCTGACGTTGTATTATCGAGAGGACGATCACCTCAAGCGCCTGATGCTGAATGACGCTGAAGCTGCGGAACTTGATCGACTCTGGGACGACATGCACTTCGTCAGCCAGGATCCACTGGCCCTTGTTGATGCGTACGAACAATTGTGGCAGTTTGCGACTCAGGACGCTGACCCCAGTGCCTTCACGCCAATGAAGGACGGCATCATGCAACGGGCGGATGAGTTCCGAAAGCTGATGCGTGACACAGAGCCCGTGCATGTGCAAGCGGTGCTGGATTTTGCAGATCGAGCCTGGCGGCGTCCGGTTTCAGAGTCGGAACGTGATCAACTGACGCTGCTGTATCACAAACTTCGTGAGCAGGAACTTTCGCACGATGCGGCGATTCGCATGTTGCTGGCTCGCGTGTTTGTGACGTCAGCGTTTTTGTATCGCGGCGAGCACGCTCAGCCGGGAACTGCAGCGACGCCAGTCAGTGACTATGAATTGGCGAATCGCTTAAGCTACTTTCTGTGGTCGTCTCTTCCCGATGCAGAATTGCGTGATACTGCAGCGGCCGGAACGCTCCATCAGCCAGAAGTTCTGCGTTCGCAAATGCGACGCATGATGGCAGATGCAAAGACGCGTCGTATGGCGATTGAATTCGGATGTCAGTGGCTGCACATTCGGGATTTTGATCAGCTTGATGAAAAGAGCGAACAGCATTATCCGGAGTTCAAAGAGCTTCGCGGTGCGATGTACGAAGAAGCCATTCGTTTCTTCGAAGATATGTTCCGCAACGATGGCTCGGTCCTGGATCTGTTGGACGCCGATCATACATTTGTGAACTCTCAACTGGCAAAGTTCTACGGCATTGAGGGTCTGGAAGGCGACGACTGGCAACGCGTAAACGGGACAAAAGGCGTATCACGCGGCGGCATTCTGACAATGGCCGCAACGTTGTCAAAACAATCCGGCGCATCACGCACGAGTCCCATTCTGCGCGGCAATTGGGTGTCTGAATTTTTGCTGGGCGAGAAACTGCCACGTCCTCCAAAGGGCGTTCCGGTATTGCCCGAAGAAGTGCCAGCAGACTTGACCGAACGCAAACTGACGGAATTGCACAGCAGCGATCCGGCCTGTATGAAATGCCATCAGCGAATCGATGCATTTGGCTTTGCTCTTGAGCACTTCGACACGATCGGGCGTTTTCGAGCTGAAGACAAATCCGGCCACGCCATTGATACCGAAATTGTGCTGCCCGACGGCACGCCGGTCAACGGACTGGAAGGGCTGCGAAATTATCTGCTCAGTACTCGCCGCGATGCGTTCCTGCGCACATTCTGCCGACGGCTGCTTGGTTATGCACTGGGCCGATCTGTCCAGTTGTCCGACGAGCCGCTGATTGCAGAAATGATGAATCAGCTTAAGTCGAACGATTATCGTTTCTCTGTCGCTCTGGAAACAATCGTTCTTAGCTCACAGTTCCAAATGATTCGCGGTGCCGAGGCTGCAAGAACGGCGGAAGCTGGCGCAGAGTAGTTGGAAGATACTTCACGCGGTCAGAAATGAGGCTGTCGATAGTCTTGCGACTGTCCCCTCTCCCTCCGCATTCAATTTTCCAATTTCACGACTTTTCCTCGGTAGGGTGAGGGGGATTTCACCTTTATTCTTCAGCTTCGTTTGACAATAAACCGGTCATCCCCCTCATCCGGCCTCCGGCCCGGCGTTGGCCACGTCCGTTCCAATGCAGACAACACGGCTCCCCCGATCTCGGGGGGGGAGAAGGAACTTGCGAACGGTCTGTCTGTCGTTGGCGCATGACATTCAATACACTACTTGCCCTCCCTCCGAAAATTGAATTCTGCTATTTTATAATGAGTCGCCCAGAACTCCAAAATGAAGGCCAATCAACATGACCTCAAATACAAATCGTCCACAAATTCGTGCCGGCATGGTTGGGACGGGGATGATTTTTGATGATACCTATCGGCCGTTCTTTGAAAACGTAAAATCAAAGGGGCTTTACGATCGCGTGTTTGGCGATGTCGATGTGCCGCTGGTGGCGGTCGCTTCGAAGACCGGAACGCGAGCCGATCGTTATCAACAGCAGGCGAAGTCGCTGGGGATTGAGTTTCAAAATTTTCGCGGTGACAACGCCGTTCAGGAATTGCTGAAACAGAACCTGACGTTTGCCTGCGTGGCGACTCCGGACAATCGACACTTCGAAGCCAGCAAAGCAATTCTGGAAGCGGGCGTGCATCTGCTGGTTGAAAAACCGTCGGTGTTGTCGCTGGAAGAATTGGATGAACTCGTCGCGATCGCGAAAGCACGCGGCGTGCTGGCTCGCGTGGTTTACCATAAATTGCTCGACCCAGATCATAAGAAGCTGCGAACGCTGGTGCATGACGACGTGCTGAAGCATGTCAACAATGGTTACTGCTCGTTGCTGGAGCCGAGTCAGATTTCCGGCTCGCAGTTTTCCGAATGGATCACGGGACGCAATCCGGGAACCTATGTCGCGGTTCACTATATCAAGCTGATTGATTTCACATTCGGTGGCCGTTTGAAGACCATCACCTGTACTGGTCAACGCGGGATTGTAGGGCCAGCGGATGGCACAACGTGGGACAGCGTGCAACTGCGTTTGATCTACGAATATGACTCCGGGCGCGAAGCGGCGTTTGATATTCATACGTCGTGGGTAACGCCGGATAATTTTCCTGGCTATGTTGAGCAGGAAGTTCAATTCCGATTCGACAACGGCATCTGGAACGGCCATTCTCGCAAACGTGGAGTCGAAGTGACGGTGGCCGAACTCACGCCACTGCGTATGAAGAATACAATTAACAATCATTACAACGCGACGTTTGTGGAACCATGGGGCGAGAGGTCTCAACGTGGATACGGCGTTGAAGTCATCGAACGCTTCGCTCGCGAAGTCACGTTTGTAGAACATGGCGGCTCGGCGGCGGATCGCAATCAGCGGTTGGAATCGGTTCGCGATCTGCATTACGCTGACCTTGCCGCCGATCGCCAGGTTGTGGCCGCCGTGCAGGCGATGGAGATGATTCTGGAACAACAAGCCGCTGGCAACCCGGATTGCGTCGTCAGATATGACGGCAAGCATCTGCAGTTGTTTGAGAATCAACTCAAGCCCGGCTCAGTTTGAAATCCTACATTAAAGCAGGCTTTCAAACAGGAAATTCATTCGCTGCAGTTTTTTGTTCCAGTGATCTCCAGAGATACCACGAGGCGATCGTGCGATACGGACGCCAGATCTCTGCATGCTGTTCCAGCCCCGCGCGAGATAACTTTTCTGTGGGCTCGTAGAGTTTATGAATGGCGTTCCTTAGCCCAAGGTCGTCAGGCGCGAAGACATCCATGCGGCCAAGTGAAAACATCAGGAACATCTGCGCGGTCCAGCGGCCGATGCCTTTCACCTGCACCAGTTTTTCAATGGCATCTTCGTCAGACGCTTCTGCAATTCGGCTAAAGTTAATGGTTCCGTCCATTGCAAATATTGTCAGATGTTGAATGTATGTTTGTTTTTGTCGCGATACACCAGCCGACTGCAATTGCTCATCCAACAACGCGCCGATGCTCTTTGCCGTAAACTTGCCGCCGGGTAACAGAGCCTGCAATCGATCACGAATCGTCCGCGCTGCTGCGACCGAGATTTGCTGCGAAAGAATGGACCGCACCAGAATCTCGTACCCGCCCGGATCAGCGGCGAGCGTAAAGAGCCCGACAGATTCGATCACCCGTGTTGAGAAATGGATTTTTCTGGTAGCGAAACTCGTCAAGAGTTTCGGCCAGCCAACCATATGGTAGCGAAACTCGTCAAGAGTTTCGGCCAGCCAACCATATGCCGAAAGTCTTGACGACTTTCGCTACATGGTAATCAAATGCTTGGCATCACTCGGGCCCGCAGCTAGCGCTGTCGGCTCATAGGCAAACAGCCACTAGCCTTCAGAAAGTTCTTTCAACGCATCGATCACCTGTTGATCGTGGCCATCGACGGAGACCTTCTTCCACACCTTGGCGACGACTCCGTTCGCGTCAATCAGAAACGTGGAACGCTGAATTCCCATGGAGACCTTGCCGTACATATTCTTCTCACGCCACGCGCCGTATTTTTCAGCAACTTTGTGATCGGTGTCGGCGAGCAAAGGAAAGTTCAGATTGTATTTGTCGGTGAACTTGTTGTGGCTGGCGATGTCGTCAGGACTTACGCCCAGCACAACCGCACCCAGCTTTGTGATCTCCGAGTGACGATCTCGGAACGCACAGGATTCCTTGGTGCAGCCAGGAGTATCGTCTTTCGGATAGAAATACAGGACGACGTTTTTTCCCTTCAGCTCAGACAATTTGACAGTCGAACCGTCGGTTGCTTTTAATGAAAACGCGGGAGCTTTGGACGCCGCTTCAATCCATTCTGCCATTGGAATCTCTTTCAATATTTATAGGTTTGACGTGGGACGGGAATCCAATCCCGTCCGGACAGTTTCTATAAGCCGAACGCGCTAGCGTCGGGCTTTTCGCGGTAAAGATACTGTTCGTGCCGAAGCCAAAAACCAGGGCCTATGGCTCGCACAATGAGCATTACGTATCACTTTCCGAGGTTCCGTGTGAGTCGGCAAGTCACTCGCCCGCCGATTTTTGGTTTTCCCGGCGCACAAGATTTTCCCGGCGCAAAAAAAAGCCAGACGCGCAAATAAAGTCAACACGGCATCTCAGCCAAGTTGCTTCACTTGCGCCTCTGGCTCTTTCACGAGGCGAATTGAATCAGCGATCAGTTTCCGTCGGCAGTTCGGGGTCAGGAAGCTCTGTCGCGGCCGCCACGATTTCCTTGCGGAGCACGCGAACGTCGGGCGGGGCTTCGATGGACAAGCGAACTCGCCCACCACGAACTTCCGTCACTGTGACACGAATGCCGCCAGCGATTTGAATCGACTCTCCGATTTTTCGACTGAGAACAAGCATCGTGCAGGTTCCTTAAAAAATTCCTTGACAACAAACACAGACATTAATTTTGCTTCATGTCAGGCTGGAAAGCCTGACTTACCCGTTTGAAGCATTCCTAAGACAGCCGGTTTGCAAGAGCAGTTCGCTATCGTTAAGCAAATCTCATGCGAATCTCAACATGATTAGCAAGATCAGCAAGATCAGCAAGATCAGCAAGATCACACCTGTCTACGCATTATGTAGAGACATCTTTTAGGTTTTCTGTTCAGAAAATCGCAAGTTTGAAGAGAAATTCCTAAATTTCCAGCCAATCCGAAATGTTCAGGCAGGCACATGATTCGCCAGTAAGCTGACTGTTTCGCACCTGCGGAGTTGTGCAGGAAAACCCGCCCGCGCAGCAATTTGCCGTACTGCATGATCAATTTTGCAACACTAGATCTTAACGTCTTCCCCGTCTGCCAAAAAGACGGTTCAAATCGAACCGACACAATTCGGCACTTCTGCATCAAGACGTAAACTGTTTTCAGTTATACACTTGCAACACGTTTCAGCAAGGCGGCACAGGGTTTGCAATTCGCGAATCCATTCCAGAAGACTCTGCCACTCTGTGCAAAGATCGATATTGATCCTGCTCCGATTGGCCTGAAGTAAATATCCTGAACCGTAATAACAGAGTTGAAAGTTTGAGGAGAAGCCGTGGCTAAGTTGCTGACGTTTGACGAAGAGGCGCGTAAGAGCCTGCTGTCCGGCGTATCGAAATTGTCTAAAGCCGTTTCCAGCACATTGGGACCTCGCGGTCGCAATGCCGTGCTCGACAAAGGCTGGGGCGCACCAAAGGTGACTAAGGACGGCGTGACTGTCGCAGAAGACATTGAGCTGGAAGATCCTTACGAAAACGTCGCCGTGCAGCTTGTGAAAGAAGCCGCCAGCAAGACCAATGACGTTGCCGGTGACGGTACAACAACCGCGACCGTCCTTGCCGAAGCGTTGTTTCGCGCCGCATTGAAGTACATCGCCGCTGGTGTGGATGCAATGGCTTTAAGCCGTGGTGCCAACAAGGCAGTCGCGACTGTGATTGAACAGCTTGGCAAAATGTCAAAGCCTGTGAAGGCGACAGATCGCGACGCGATTGCCAAGGTGGCATCTATCGCTGGCAACAATAATGCAGAAATCGGCGAGATTCTGGCTGATGCGTTGATGAAGGTTGGCAAGGACGGTGTGATCACTGTCGAAGAAGGCCGACATGTCACGACGGAAGTTGAACTTGTCGAAGGGATGCAGTTTGATCGCGGCTATCTTTCTCCTCACTTTATTACCGACGAAGATGAGCAGGAAGTTGTGTTCGACAACTGCCGCATTCTTCTTCACGAAGAAAAGATTTCCAGCGCCAAGCAGATGGTGCCTTTGTTGGAAGCAATCTCCAAAGGCGGCGTGCCTTTGCTGATCATCGCTGAAGACGTCGAAGGCGAAGCCTTGGCAACTTTGGTTGTCAATAAAATGCGTGGCATCGTTAAAGTGGCCGCTGTGAAGGCTCCTGGTTACGGCGATCGTCGCAAGGCTATGATGGAAGATCTTGCTGTCCTCACCGGCGGCAAAGCATTCTTCAAAGATCTCGGCATCAAGCTGGAAAATGTTCAGCTCTCTGATCTTGGCAAAGCGAAACGCATTCGCATTGATGCCAACAAGACCATTATCGTTGAAGGTGGCGGCAAGAAGGCCGACATCACGGGTCGCGTTGATCAGATTCGTCGTGAAATCGAAGGAACTGACAGCGAATACGATCGCGAGAAACTGCAGGAACGCCTGGCCAAGCTGGCTGGTGGTGTGGCTCAGATCAATGTCGGTGCTGCAACCGAAACTGAAATGAAAGAACGCAAGGACCTGATCGACGACGCCCTTGCGGCAACGCGAGCGGCGATCGAAGAGGGTATCGTGCCTGGCGGCGGCGTTGCATTGCTGCGTTGTGCTGCAGCCCTTGACGAGCTGTCATTGAAGAACGACGAAGGATACGGCGTTGAACTTGTTCGTGGCGTGCTGGAAATGCCGCTGCGAATGATCGCTGAAAACGCTGGTCTCGACGGTGCCGTTGTTGCCAACCGCGTCAAGAAAGAAAAGAAGGTCAGCTTCGGCTACGACGCCCTGAACGACGTCTATGGTGACATGCTGGCCTTCGGAGTGATCGACCCAACCAAGGTTGTTCGCACATCGCTGCAGAATGCGATGAGCGTTGCAACACTGCTGATGACCACTGATTGTATCGTTGTCAACGAGCCTAAGAAGGCTGAAGACGAGCACCATGACGATCATCATCACGATGGTGGTGGCGGCATGGGCGGCATGGGAATGGGTGGCATGGGCGGAATGCCGGGGATGATGTAATCCTCCGTCGATCGCTGCGTTTGAACGTAGGGCGGGACTCAAGTCCCGTCCTGACAAAAAAAAGGGACGGGTCTGGTGACCTGTCCTCACTTGATATTCACTAGATCCAAAATCACATAACACTCTGAGCTCTGCTCGGAATTTTCGGAGTTGACACTTATGAAAATCAATCCTCTTGATGACCGCGTTGTTGTTCGCCCAAACGAAGCTGAAGAAACCACTGCTGGCGGGATCGTGTTGCCAGACGCCGCTAAAGAAAAGCAGCAGCGTGGCACAGTGTTGGCGGTTGGTCCAGGCCGTATGTTGGACAGCGGTGAGCGATCACCAGTGAGCGTTAAGGTCGGCGATCAGGTTTTGTTTGGCAAATACGGCGGCACAGAAATCGAAATCGACGGCGAAGAAGTCAAGATCCTGCGCGAGAGCGACATTCTGGCGAAGTTGGTTTAATCAACATTTTGGTAACGTAGGACGGCCTGAAAAGGCCGTCCTCCATAGAATTTCCCTCGCATACACCCCAAAATCATTGCAGCGTCTGAACCGCTGAAGGAGCCTTAGAAGTGGCAAAGCAACTATTGTTTGATGATCGAGCCCGCCTCAAGCTGCAACGTGGCGTTGAGACGCTGACAAAAGCTGTCGCAGTGACAATGGGCCCAACCGGTCGCAATGTGATTATCGATAAAAGCTTCGGTAATCCAGTCGTCACGAAAGACGGCGTGACCGTCAGTAAAGAAGTGGAACTTGAAGATCCCTACGAGAACATGGGTGCCAAGCTGGTCAACGAAGTGGCCAGCAAAACCAGCGATACTGCTGGTGACGGCACTACGACTGCGACTGTCCTGGCGAGAGCAATCTACGCCGAAGGTCTTCGCAGCATTTCTTTGGGAGCGAACCCAACGGTCGTTCGCAAAGGAATTGAATTGGCGGTTGCAGCAGCTTTGAAGAGCATCGAGAAGCTTTCAAAGCCAGTTGAATCGAAGCAGCAGATCGCTCAGGTGGGTGCGATCTCTGCAAACAACGACAAGGCGATCGGCGAAATGATCGCCAACGCCATGGAACGCGTCGGCCGCGACGGTGTGATTACTGTCGAAGAAGGCAAGGGCAATAGCACAACGCTGGAATTTTCTGAAGGCATGCAGTTCGATAAGGGCTATATCAGTCCTTACTTTGTAACGCAGGCTGAAGACATGAAGTGTGTTCTGGAAGATTGCATGATTCTGCTCTTCGAAAAGAAGATCAGCAGCTTGCGTGAATTCGTTCCATTGCTTGAAAAGGTGGCTCGCACCGGCAAGCAGTTGTTGATCATCGCAGAAGATATCGACGGCGAAGCTTTGACGGCTTTGGTTGTCAATAAGCTGCGCGGCATCCTGAAGATCTGTGCTGTGAAAGCACCGGGCTTCGGTGATCGTCGCAAGGCAATGCTGGGCGACATGGCTGTTCTGACTGGCGGCACACTAATTTCAGAAGATCTCGGAATCAAGCTGGAATCTGTTGAGCTGGCACAATTGGGCAGTGCTCGTCGCGTTGAAGTGACCAAAGATGACTGCACAATTATCGAAGGTGCAGGCAAGCCAGCCGTCATCAAGACTCGTGTTCAGCAGATCCGTGATCATATCGAAAAGACGGACAGCGATTACGATCGCGAAAAGTTCCAGGAACGTCTTGCCAAGCTAACCGGCGGTGTCGCTGTGATTTCTGTCGGTGCATCCACCGAAGCAGAAATGAAGCAGACCAAGGCCCGCATGGAAGACGCTCTGCACGCGACTCGTGCTGCTGTTGAAGAAGGCATTCTGCCTGGCGGCGGTGTGGCACTTCTTCGAGCCATCGACGCGGTCAAGGCAGTGAAAGCTACTGGAGACGAAGCTATCGGAGTCGGCATTGTTGCTCGTGCTCTGGAAGCTCCAGCGCGTACGATTGCCAGCAACTGTGGCAAAGATGGCGCAGTTATTGTCGATGAAGTTCGACAGCTCAAAGGATCAATGGGCTACGATGCAGCAAAAGATGCATACGTTGACATGCTTGCTGCTGGAATTCTGGACCCAGCTAAGGTTGTGCGAAACGCGTTGTCTAATGCAGCATCGATCGCTGGCCTGATGTTGACCACTCAGGTTTTGATCACAAAATCAGAAAATGCAGATGGCGGCAAAACTGCGGCCTCTGAAGGTGTCATTCGGTAGTTTATACCGACATGACCAGCATGGGATTGACGTCGGTCGGAACTGCGCTCCGCTTGGTCCGGCCGACAGTTAAAATTCGCGGGGCACCAGTGATGGTGTCCCGCGTTCGTTTATAGCTTTCATTTCTTTGTGGTTTTGAAGATGGCAACGCAGCGTTGTTACTACGAAGTTCTCGGCGTGATTCGCACTGCGACCCCTGAAGAACTCAAGAAGGCCTATAAAAAGCTGGCCATCAAACACCATCCGGATCGCAATCCGGATGATGATGAAGCGACGAATGCTTTTAAGGAAGCCGCAGAAGCTTACGAAATACTGAACGACGCCCAAAAACGTGCTCGTTACGATCAATTTGGACATGCGGGCGTCAAAGGTGCCGGTGGTGGCGGCGGCGGCTTCCACGACGTGAATGACATCTTTGGTGCGTTTGGTGATCTGTTCGAGCAGTTCGGAGGCGGAGGTGGCTCTCGCGGTGGACGTCGTGCCAGCGGTGGATCACGCGGCGAATCACTGCAGACAAAAATCCGCATTGATTTGACAGAAGCCTTCAACGGCTGCAAACGCGAGTTGCGAATTTCGCGGCATGAAGCTTGTGACAAGTGTCAGGGTTCAGGCTGTAAGGCGGGTACATCACCAAAGAAGTGTGCAACCTGCGGCGGCCAGGGGCAGGTGATTCAGTCACAAGGATTTTTTAGATTCCAAACGACATGTCCTGGGTGTCGTGGTCGCGGCAGCGTGGTGAAAGATTCCTGCCCGTCATGTAATGGGCAGGGACGGATGATGAAAGAAATCGTCAGGGAGATTGCGATCCCTGCCGGTATCGATTCTGGCATGCAGATGTGTCTGCGTGGTGAAGGCGAAGCTGGCTTGAACGGCGGCCAGCGAGGCGATTTGTTTGTGGATATCGAAGTTAAAAAACATCCTCTGTTTCAACGTGAAGGGCAGGACTTAATGTACCGTCTGCCGATCACGTTCGCTCAGGCCGCACTGGGGGCGGAGATTCAAATCCCCACACTGAAGGGGCAGGAAACATTAAAGGTGAAGCCGGGAACACAACCGGGCGAAGTCAATCGTCTCCGTGGTTTCGGAATGCCAGACCCGCGTGGTGGCAATAGCAAGACGGGAGATTTGCTGGTTGAAATTCAGGTTGAAGTACCACGCAGGCTATCCCCTGAACAGGAAGATCTGTTGCGGAAACTCGCCAATACAGATCACAAGGATGTGATGCCCCACAGCACGTCGTTCTTCGAAAAAGTGAAGAGTTTCTTTTCCTCGCAGGAAGAGCCACCACAAGCATAAGGATCTGGTGTTTCAATGTCACAAGCAGAACAAAACGAAACTAAACCTGAACATGCAGGATCTGCATCTGCAGAATCGCTCGCCGATGCCCTGGCTCAGGATACAGAATCACCTTTGGCAAACACGGCACTGCAGGCGAAGGTCGATGAGTTGCAGGATCGCATGATTCGCATGCAGGCCGATACGGAAAACTTTCGTCGTCGCGTCTATCGAGAACAGGACGAAGCTCGTAAATTTGAATCGATGCGAATTGTTCGCGACATGCTGCCGGGAATGGATGGATTGAACCGCGCGATCAGCAGTGCGGAACAGACAGGCGATATGCAGACGCTGCTCGATGGCATTAAGATGGTCGCTCAACAATTTCGCGACATCCTGAAAGCTCATGCGGCCGAACCAATTGATGCTCTGGGAAAACCATTTGATCCAAACCTGCACGAAGCATTGACTCAGATTCCGTCCGCCGATCATGAACCCATGACGGTGCTTCAGGTGATTGAAATGGGCTATCGCATGCACGATCGCGTTGTCCGTCCTGCCCGAGTGATCGTGTCTTGTGCTCCTCCTGCAACATAACGCCATTCAATTCCTTTTGTTTCGAGACGTGTTGATATGCCAACCTACGAATACCGCTGCCACGCCTGCGATAATAAGTGGGAAGAGTTCCAGTCGATCAAAGCGGAACCGACGAAGAAATGCCCGAAGTGCAAAAAGGCAAAAGCCGAACGCATCATCAGTGCGGGCGGCGGAATCATCTTCAAGGGCTCAGGCTTTTATCAGACTGACTATCGAAGTGAGTCGTACAAAAAAGGCGCGGAAGCGGCGAAGAAAGCCAGCGATTCGTCCAGCGCATCAACATCAGAATCAAAGTCTGACTCAACGAAGTCCGATACAACCAAGTCAGAATCCAAGCCCGCTGCGAAACCTAAAGAATAGCAGCGGAATGATGATTTCGCCTAGCGGAGTCGCCTCCAACTGCGATCGTTACGCATGTCTCTTTTCCACCTAGGGGGGATAAGTTGGCCGACAAGCCGGATGGGGTTGACTGGCTTGTTGGCAAACGACGCTGAAGAACAAATGAGAATCCCCCTCACCCTAGTGGTCTGTCCCAATTGAGTTTGCCAATGGAGATCGTAGCGAAAGTCGCCAAGACTTTCGGCGATTTAGGGAGTATCCGAAACTCTTGACGAGTTTCGCTACTAGTAAACTTGACGTGGACAGCTCACAAAATTCACGCCATTGATCCTTACGGCTGCATCGCCTCGGACTTCCCCATCGCCTCAACAATGAAGTTGAAGCAAAGTTTGTTGTAATGCTCGCCGTAGATTCCGTGGCGTGATGTGGGGTACAACATCAGCTCAAATCGGCGATCCGCTTTCTGTAGGGCGTTCACAAGCTGAATCGTATTCTCGGGATGAACGTTATCATCCTTCAATCCATGCAGAATCAAGAGTCGTCCTTTAAGTTCTGCTGCCGCCGCAACCACTGATGATTTTTGGTATCCCTCCGGATTGAGCTGCGGCGTGGACATAAAACGTTCGGTATAGATCGTGTCGTAGTTCGCCCAATCCGTGACAGGCGCGCCTGCGATGCCAGCACAGATCTTATCGGTGTGAGTCATCGCATAGGACGTAAAGTAGCCGCCGTAACTATGTCCGCTTAAACCGATGCGTTTGGCATCGACCCAAGATTGACTATGCAACCAGGCACTCAGAGACTCAAGATCCTTCGTTTCTTCCACGCCAAGTTGTTTGTATGCTGGCCAGGCACTTTTGGCACCGTAACCACTCGCCGTACGCGGATCCCAGATGACGACCACGATGCCGAGATTTGCCAACAAGTGGTCAGGCATGCGATTGGCCCAGGCGTTTTTGACCTGCGGATGATGGGGGCCGCCGTAAGTTCGCAGCCACACCGGATACTTTTGATTGGTCTCAAAATTCGGAGGCAAGATGAAGATAGCCTGCGTCGTTGAACCATCGGCCATCGGAACATCTCGCAGTTCCATAGTTCCGAATATGTACTTGTCGCGCGGCACTGCGACAGGTTCCGACAGGACTCGCAATTCCGCACCGTCCGAATTGCGTACGACAACCCGAGCTGGCTGTTGAAGACTGCTGTAGGAATCTACACAATAGCTGCCGTAATTACTGACGCTGGCGACGTGCATCGCGTCTTCAGGAGTCAGACGAGTGACCTGACCGGTGCCGAGCGAAACGCGATACAGGTTCTCAGCAATATGCGAATCTTTCGTCCCTGTCACAAAGACATGCTCCTGCTGAGCATCGACCGTGTGCAGAGTTCTCGCTTCCCACTCGCCGCTGGTCACGGCCTTCATCTGCTTTCCATTCGACGATACGCGATAGAGATGCCGCCAGCCGGTGTGTTCACTGAAGAACAGGAAACTACCATCGGATAAAAACTTAACATCCAGCGGATTGTCGACCCACGCACCCGTCTCATCACGCAGCAGTTTGGTATTTGTTGCAGTTGGCTGGGAAGTTGCTGGCTGTGAAGTTGAGGTCAGCGATGCGACACACACATCCAGCCACGTCTGAATACGATTTTGAGCGTACCAGTAAACACCCGTGCTTTTCGGCAACCAGTCAAAGTGAGCGATGATCAGGTCGGTTTCGGAGTAAGCGGATGTATCGATCCATGTAGTTTCACCGCCAGCCATTGAAACAACACCCAGCCGCACAGTTGGATTTGCATCGCCAGCCTTTGGATACGATTCTGTTTCGAATATCTGCTCAACGGTCGTATGAGCGGCGATCTGAAACGTCGGCACATCCGTATCGTTGAATTGCTGATACGCCAACTTCGTTCCATCGGGACTCCAACGATACGCTTGCCAATTGCGACTATAGACTTCTTCGAAATACACCCAATCCGCTTTGGCATTCCGTACGGCACCTCCGGCATCGTGAGTCAATTGGCGGACCACTTTTGCTTCAAAATCCGCGACCCACAATTCATTCTTACGAACAAATGCCAAGCCAGAACCTGTTGGACTTAGAGTCGTCAGTTCCACATCGGCCGGCACACCTTCCACGACGGCGATCGCAGTACCGTCCAGGCGACTGCGAATCAAACGCTCGCCAATACGAAACACGACGATGCCCTGTGACGGCAGAGATTCAATCCATGCTCCCTTTGATAAACGATCGGCGTCAGACTCTTTGATGTCTGGCACTTGCAACAGACCTTGCTTCAATACTTCAACGTCGTACCATGGGCTCGTGTCGCCGGTCTTCGCAGCGACTTTTACCCAGCCACTGTTTTCGCGCAAAATATAGAATTCGTCGTCTAACCATGTGATCCGCGTCGGTGAAAAACCTCCGATTGAGATTTTCTTGTTACCGTAGACGTGGTCATACGTAATCAGCTCCCGCGTTACGGCAGCAACCGGCTTCGCTGTTTCGTGCGTCGTCTCAGGCTGCGTTGCTGCCGTGCGACTCTGGGCTGCAGCCATCGGAGCCGAAGCGAGCATTGCCAGGATAGCCGCTAACTCGCACAACAGAAATGAATGATCACCGGAATTTTGGTTACTCATTTTGCGGCAAGCGAGCACTTGAAACATTTGGAAACGCACCGGTACACGCACGCATGAATTCAACAAGATCCACGGATTCCTGAGGCTTCAGGTTCAGCGGCACGATCTTGTCGCTGAGCCATGGATTCTTGATACCGCCCTTGTTGTAGTGTTCCACAACCTCTTCCAGCGTTGCCATGCTACCATCGTGCATGTACGGAGCAGACAATGCGACGTTGCGAGTTGTCGGAGTTTTAAAAGCACCCTTATCCTTTTCGACCTTGGTTTCAGTGAACCGGCCAAGGTCTGGTTCTTTCGCCAACATGCCGACACCCAAATTGTGATACTGCTCATCTGCAAAGTTGGCACCAACATGGCAGGCAGTACAGCCGACTCGCTTGCTGAAAAATAGTTCCTGACCACGCAGAGCACTTTCAGACATCGGGTTGGTTTCAACAGCTTTCTGCAGTTGCTCGTATTCGGCATAGATTTCCGGCGAATCTGTTTTGAGATCGTCCAGGTCTTCTTTTTCCAGCGTCGCAAAACGCTTGTAGGATTCGTTGTAGTCGTAAGGCGAAGGTTGAGTTACCAAGGTTCGTTCGAAGGCTGCGATGGCCTTGCCGATGTTGTCGATCGTTACGCCGGAATCTGGAAAGACCTTTTGAAACTGCATAACATAGCCATCGATCTTATTCAATGTCGCCACTGCCACTTCGTGAGTATTTGCCATTTCAATAGGGTTTTGCATCGGCCCAACAGCCTGATCTTCCAATGAGGCCGCTCGACCGTCCCAGAACTGTGCATCGCTGAGAATGCGGTTGAAGCTGACGGGTGAATTCCTTCCGCCCTTTTGACCTCGAACACCAACGCCCGTCGGCGTGTGTCGTGAAAATCCTTCCTGAGGATGATGGCAGGATGCACAACTGATGGTGTTATCTGACGAAAGGCGAGTGTCGAAATAAAGCTGCCGCCCCAGTTCAATTTTCGCCAGGGTCATTGGGTTTTTTTCGAGCCCCTTCATTTGGCTTTCACCCAAATTCAGGCCCAGCGGAAGTTTCACTGTCAGAGTCTTGTGATTTTCAGGCATCGACAACCATGTTTTGATCTGTTCGTTGGTCAACGGCCCGATTCCCGGAATTTCCGGAACCTTCAGCTCTTTGCCAAGATCCAAAACCGCGTCCTGCGCGGAGCTTGTACCGGCCGTTGCCGTCATCACGAAAAGTGCCATCAAAGCACCGGGCAGCGAATATTTTTTCAGCATTTTTTTACTCACAATTTCTGAATCGTTGAACATTGCTACTTTTGACGAGTACTCGAAGTATTGTAGGCGAATTTTCGAATTCTTCCAGGCGTAGTTAATTGCTCGATCTCTACGTCGCGCGGTCGGGAGTGATGCCTTCAAAGGCAATCGTTCGCATGAGCCGAACGCGCTAGCGTCGGGCCTTTCGCAGTAGCACGCCGTTCGTGCCGCAGCCCGAGGCTAGCGCCTGCGGCTCACACTATGACCAGATGGCCGCGCGAATGAATCGCAGCCCATTCGCGCGGAACTTGCGGTTTCTATATTTCGAGCTGCGCGGCACTGCGGAGAAGGCTAGCTTTTCTGGCACTCTTCAATTATCGGGCGACCGTCACGCTTCGATATATTCGGCGACCGATGATGGTTCCGGGATAGCGAGGCCATCCTCACGCATCCCATCCAGGTGCATGCGTATTGCGTCTCGCATTCGATCTTCGACTTCCGCTTGAGATGATCCCGTTGCAACGCAACCGGGAAGGTCAGGTGAGAACGCGGATAGATTGTTTGGCGTTTTCTCGATGACGATGAGGTATTTGGTTTGCATAGTTTAATCCTTAAGTCCGGCTTGCCGCAGTATACTGTTGAGAGTACCGGGAGCAACATCATCTTTGGGATGGCCTGCGATGGTAACGCGACCGGGCTTCGTTGGATGTTTGTGTTGTCGATGACTGCCCTTTTGAGCCACCATGACCCAACCATCGTCCTCAATTATATGCTGAATTTCGCGAACAGTCACGGAATACCAATTCTTAGGCCGCACAACGGAAGTTTTTTACTACACAGCCCCAAATGAAGCGGTTGAGTTTGAACTACAGCAAATTGTACTCATGCCAGTCCGCGTTGCCAAACAAGGCAGGTGATCGCGCAGCGGCCTTGTGTAGACGCCTGATTTTTAATTGTTGGGCGACTTCTACACGCTGGATGCGGTACATTCGATGATTGGCATTTTTGACCTCAGTGTAGAGCGGAACGCCGCATTTACAGTGTTCAGTGAATGGCCGAACGGTATTGGTTTGGGTGGAGCTGTAGCGCGAGTTGCCACATGACGGGCAGGCAGCTAGAAAATGAGGGCGTCCCCACGGAACATTGCCTGTCGAGGGTCTGTCATATTTGGGATCAACGAATGAAAGACAGGCGTATCGTACGACGTAAATACCGGTAAATTTCTGGCCGTCACAAGTCTGGGTGAATTCGGTGAGCTGTCCGCAGAAACCGTTGCAGTTTTGGCGACCGGTGCATTTCGGCCAACGTTCATCAGGGTGAAGTACTATCGTCCGCAGAGTGCGTTTGCAAACGATGCAGTCGAACGACGCTTCAAGTTCAGCAAGGAACTCGATTGTGACACCGGGTTCCGCGTTGATAACGCACGTCAATTTGGCGACACGGTTGTAGGGAGTGTCATTCAACTTGAGTCGCCCAACAACTAAGGTTATGTCTGACAAGTTGTCGCACAAACAGTGTTTGTCAGACACATACTGAACATAAGTTAGCTGCCTGTTCAATTCTGTCAAATGTTCTCGCCGATTTGAATTGACGCGTACATCGGAAAAGATCCGGGAGAAATCTTTCGAGAACAATCAAAGATATGCGATGCACTCTCACATCGCATCAGCCGCCACGTTCTTCCAACATTACAGCAGGGGGCATCGCGGGTAAGTTGAGAATCTCGGCGGTGCGAGTTTCTGTATCGAAGATGGCCACAGTGGGCTTTCGAAACATCCAGCCGCCGACTTCGCCGGGATTGATGAAGACTCGCCCGTTTCGATCGGTGGCGATGCTGGGGCGATGCGTATGAGCGAATACAACCACGTCGGAACCTTCGATCACGTCTCGCAGGCCATCCAGTTGATGAGCCATCAGGAATTTCACTCCATCGCGAGATTTCCAGCACATCGGTGGATGGCCCAGCGTTCCGACAATTTTCATTCCGCCAGCAATGCCAATCTGATTGCCATCATTGTCACCGTAACACGCAATCACGGGGCAAGTAAACCTGCGCATCGACGGCACAACCAGCGGCGAAACAAAATCCCCTGCAATCAGAACGGCAGAACACTCAAAGGAATTAAACAGGCCAATGGCATGCCGCAAGTTGTCCACATTGTCGTGAATATCGGCCATGATCCCGATGCGCATTTTTGGGTTCTCGGAGGTTGTCGAAATGGAAATCAGGGAGATTTAAGTCGTGAAAAATTTGGGTTTTAATGCACTCGGTCGGAAATGAGTTGCTATGTTCTTGCGAATTTCCCGCCCCCCGCAATCAGGTTTCCAATTAATCGTTTAACCCGACTCGAAGAGGAGGCAGAGTCCCCCCGCCTCCTCTTCGAGTCGGGTTAAACAAAATCGATCGCGACTGAGACTTAAATCAACGCCCGGACATGCTAACGTCGCTTTCGAAACACCTCAATCTGCACGGCCTCGACAAAAATCAAAATTTATGGCCTGTCGGATTGTTGGAAGGTTGTCTGATCCGTGAGAATGCGTCGTGCGTTCTACACGCTCAACGTTCCGCACATTCATCGATCCACTTTTGACACACTTCGCATCAGACGACAGGACAGCAACATGATTATTGGAAAGCTCTGGGGCAGTTTTAAGGCTCAGATGAACAAGCTGGCAAACTTTTTCTGGACCGCCGACCCGATCGCACAGATGCAGTACGAATATGACCAGGCCGTCGATCAATTGAAAGGCGGCCGCGAAGGACTCGCTCAGTACCGCGCCTTGGTGGAAAAAGTATCTCAGCAGGCGAACGCGGAGAAAACTCGCGTGGCTCAGCTTGAAGGTCGAGTCAAAGCGTATTTGCAAGCTGGCGATCGTGCCACGGCCGCCAAGTTTGCTCTGGATCTGCAAAAGGCCAAGGAAAGCCTGGCCGACAAAATATCGCAGATGCAAATGCATGAGAACTCTTACGAAAACAACGTCACAAAGATCAAGAACGCGACAAAGAAGGTGGTCGAGATCAAAGACAAGATGCAGAAGTATGACGCCGAACTCAAGATGAGCCGCGCGGAAGCGGAAATGGCGGAACTGACAGGATCGCTGAACTTCGACATCACCACAGACATGGGGCAGATTGAACAAGTCCTGCAGGATCAGATCAACAAAAACCGCGCCAAGGTGCGTGTTGCGGCCGACTTATCCGAACAAGGCGTTGACGACATCCTGCGCGAGACCGCCGTGGAAGGCGCCATGGCGGAAGATGCCTTGAAGCAATTTGAAGCGGAGATGGGATATTTGACTCCCGGCACTGCAAAAGTATCGCAGGAAGAAAAACAGCTCGGACCACAGTCAATGAAAGAAACGAACTGATTCAGGTTCAGATTCAGAATGCGAATGACTATGTCTGGTCCGATCGGGTGGCCGGGGTTGGAGAGCGTCAGCTCGAAACCCCGGAGTCTGCAATGTGGCACATCGAACCTCCGGGGATTCCTTCATTTCGCTCAGTCCAGCCCAGGCCACCCTGCCGTGCCAGCGTCGCGTATTTCACAGTCGAAACAAAGTTGCTGCAGAAGCCCGAGGCTAGCGCCAACGGCTGACAACCTTAGACTGTCAGGACGGGACTGGAGTCCCGTCCTGCTTTGCTTCACAACAACTCTACCGAATCTTCTGGTCCGGCAGCTCCGTCTTAATGCCTTCATCAAGCGGCATTTTATCGGACTCCGGCGTCAGACCTTCCTTCGCGAGCAGCGTTGCCAGGCGTGATTCCAGCTCTTTGCGTTTTGCGGCATAGTCCTTGTGTTCAGCCAGATTCGTGACTTCCAGCGGATCGTTCTTCAGGTCGTACATTTCCGCCATGTGCCGATCGGGACTGCCGTCTCCGTGAGGATAGTGCATAAATTTCCAACGATCCGTGCGCACGCCGCGAATGTTTGGGGTGTACGGAAACTGCTTCTCGTAGTTGTATTCGTAGAACCATGCGTCTCGCCATTCGGGATCGATACCATTGCAAACGGTCTTAAATGACCGGCCCTGAATATTCGCCAGCGGTGCCGCGCCGCAAAGATCAAGAATCGATGGAGCGACATCCAGCGTTAAGACCTGTGCCTCAAGCGTCTTCCCGGCCGGCAGGCCCGGTCCCGCCGCAATCATCGGAACGCGGATGCTCGGCTCATGCATCGTTCGCTTATCGACCATGCCGTGCTCACCTTCCAACAATCCGTTGTCTCCCATGAAGATGATTACGGTGTTATCGAGCTGTCCGGTCTTTTCCAGAAATTCCGTCAATCGCCCGACGCTGTCATCGACGCTCAGCACGGTGCCCCAATATGCGTGAACCATTCGCTCAAAATCAGCCACAGCTTCCGGTCGCGCATCGGGGAACTTTTTTCGCCATTCGAACAACGGACCATAGATGCCGTGCCATGTTGTCAGTCGTTGCCGAATCCAGTCGGGTTTATCGTCCAGCAGAGTCGAACTGACGGGGTATGAAACTTTGACGTCATCAAACGCATGTTCATACTTCGGTTCAGGAAAATAGAATGAATGCGGTGCCTTGTGTCCCAGACACAGAGCCCACGGTTCATCCGGTTTTTGATCTTTCAGCCAGTTCAGCGCGTAGTCAGTTACGACATGCGTGTAGTAGCCGACAGGAGTTTCCCGTTTTTGTCCGTTGACGTTCCATTCGGTATCGAAGTATTTTCCCTGGCCCTTGTGGGAAATAAACCAATCGAAACCCGCGCGCGGATCGTCGTTATTTTCGCCCATATGCCATTTGCCGATGTAGGCGGTCTTGTATCCATCCGACTGCAGCGCGGCTGGCCACTGCGGCAGATGTTTCGGCAACTCCGTGAAGTTGTCACGCACGCCATGTCGATGCGCATACAACCCCGTCAGAATGCTGGCTCGGCTTGGGGAACAAAGCGACGTGGTGCAGAACGTGTTCGCGAACGTCACGCCGCGTTTTGCCAGAGCATCAATGTGGGGCGTTTTGACATGCGTCGATCCCAGGCAGCCAATAGCTTCCGGACGCAGATCATCACACAGGATGTACAGGACGTTTGGCTTTTCTGCGGCAGTTGCAGTCTGACTTCCCGTCAAATACGTGCAGGTTACAGAAATTGTAATTGCCGCGATTGCGGCAATCCAATGCTTTCGCGGTTCCATCGAAACAATCAACGTCATCAAACACCTCCATCGAATTCTGGCGGGGCAACATGCAGCAGCGCGTCAGGTCTCTGAGCACCGGGAATCGTAGTCCGCGATCTGCTCGGATGAAACCCTGCGAGCGTGATTGGCGTGTTTCGTTACGTCCATGCCATTGTCGGTAAGATGCATTGAGTTGCGGCGTTGTAGGCCAGTGGCGTTGCCATCGGCAAACCCAACGTGATCCTGACCACCGGTCCTCGATCGGCAAATACTGCCACTTGGCGATCTCACGCGCCAATCCTGCAGCTGAACTCCGACGGTTTCATGCCAATCGGACTTGTTTTCCCCCATGAGCCGCGACGAAGGAGTTTTTGCCGTCATTCCATCGAGCGCAGTAATCAATTCACTGATCCAGGTAATTCACCGGGTGGATTGAGGAAACGTCCTGATGTAACTACTGGATTCCGTGGTAGCGAAAGTCGTCAAGACTTTCACAGTTTACCAGTGCCGAAACTCTTGACGAGTTTCGCTACGGAAGTTGGTTCGGGACAATTCCTGAGAATACGGCGACTGATCGACTCGCAAGGATGTGAGCCGACTTGATGTTCGGGAACAATGCAATGCTGCGAATCTGTCTGCTGTTGAGTTTGTCCTTCGTGGCCACTGCTGGATGTAAATCCAGCAACGTGATCAGGCTGCGAGATCGAACGGCGCAGAAGTACGAACCTGCGATTCCAGAGGCCCGAGTTGCCTCATGGAGTACGCCCGATTCGATTCGTTCTGGCAATAAAAACGAAGCAAACGTTCATTTCTGCTCATCAGGGACGAGTGTTTTGTCAGCACCAACGGGCGAGTAGCCGGACCGAGAAAAACGCCGTGTTGTCGGAAAGGGCGGCCTGTAGGTCCTTTCTGCCGGAAAGGACTTTGCAGCGTGCTGCAAGCTGCGACCAGCCCCACGTTGCCAATGAGACAACGCGACGCCGTTGAGCGGACATCCGCTCTTGGGTTCGCCTTGCGGCGAAAGTCCAGCCCGGCAGGCTGGACCTACGTAGGTCCTTTCTGCCGGAAAGGACTTTGCAGCTTGCTGCAACCTGCGACCAGCCCCACGTTGCCAATGAGACAACGCGACACCGTTGAGTGGACGTCCGCTCTTGTGATTCGCCTTGCGGCGAAATTGTGCGAATCGATCGACGGACAGGCAAACAGCAGTATAATTCAAATTCAGCAAGCACGCCTGGATTTGCTGAATGAGGTCGCTCAGTCAGCAGCGTCGTTGACGGGCCGCCACGGGAATTCCCGTTGAGAATGTATTTAAAAAAGATCGACTAGCACGGAATCGGAACAATGCGACCAATCACCTTTCTCGTATTGATCCTGTCTACCACGAACGCCGCTTTGGCATCCTGCGATGAAGCCGTGATCCGTAAAGATCTGTCGGCAAATGAATTGTCAGCTTATGTCGAGCAACTGACTTCAAATGGCCAGATCATCGTCGATCTGAACGTACGAATTGTCGAACGTCGCGCCGTGTTTGATGTTGCTTCACAAGTCAACGAAGATAAGCGGCCGTGGCTGATCCAGGTGAATATCTCCGACAAGGAATTTCGCGAGTCATCGAAACGCTACAAGACTGATGGATTCAAAAATACCATTCATCGATTCATTCCGACTGGTCGCGAAAAACTTCACTCCACGGTCTGGGTCCAAAAAGTCGAAACAGCGGCTTCCTTGAAAATACCAGGTGGTCCGCTGCCAGTCACCGGGGATCATGGAAAGGAACTGAGTCCGCTGAACGACCTGCTGATCAAAACACTCAGCGACAACAATATCCCCGGTGCGACAGTCGCGGTGGCACGTGACGGTGAAATCATTTACGAACGCGGCTTTGGATATTCCGACATCGATAAAAAGACGCCCATGAACCCCGATTCGGTGATGCGAATCGCCAGCATCAGCAAGCCGATCACTGCCATCGCGGTTCTGCTGTTGATGGAAGATGGCAAGCTGAAGCTGGATGATCTCGCCATCGATTACCTGGTCCGCGATAAGAAATTTTCTCTGCCCAAAGATGCCGATGCTGCGTGGAGTCGCGTGACGATCCAGCACGTGCTTCAACATTCAGGCGGATGGGATCGCGAGAAGTCAAAAGATCCCGTGTTCGAATTGCTGGAAATCACCCGCGCATTGGATCTGAAAAAGACGGCACGCATATCCGACATCATCAAGTATCAGTTGTCTCGGCCGTTGGATTTCGAACCTGGCAGCAGCTATGCCTATTCAAACTTCGGCTACTGTCTGCTTGGTCGTGTCATTGAGGCCGCCAGCGGTCAGTCGTATGAGACGTTTGTTGCCGAACGGATTCTTAAGCCGTGCGGCATGACACAAACGCGGCCGGGAAAAACCAGGCTCAACGACCGCGCGGATGATGAAGTGCATTACTACATGCAAAAAGTCAAAATGTATCCAGCGATCTGGGATGTCGCTCCGGGAAATAAATCGGGCAAGTTTGAATCCGTGCCAGGACCTTATGGTCATTGGGATCTGGAGGTCTTCGATTCACACGGAGGCTGGACATCAACGGCTTCAGACCTTGTGCGTTTTGCTGTTGCCATCGATTCGAAAACAAAACCTCTGATTCAGTCCGAGAGCCTGAAGCTCTTGAAGTCTGCACCATCGTTTCATGCTGCTGACGACAAGACATGGTATGGATTCGGCTGGAGCGTGCGTTCCATCAACGGTATTGACGACGTCAATCTATGGCATACTGGTTTGATTGCTGGCACATCGACGATTCTGGTCAAACGCTCGGACAACCTCACATGGACGGTGCTGTTCAACGTGAATGAAGCAAAAGATGGCGAGATTTGTGCAACGCTAATTGACCGCCCGATGCATACCGCTGTGGATCAATCGTTGTAGTTTCGAGAGCTGCGATCCAACAAAAAACCGCAGCAAAGACTGCTCCGGTTTCATGTTGAATTTTTGTGGTTCACACCTTGCACATTATTCAGCGTGCTCTTCGTTGTAGGCAAAGCACATACGAATCAGATGAGAAACATTATCCGCACGCATCTTGTCGTTGATGCGAGCACGATGTGCTTCCACTGTTTTTGTGCTGACACCAAGATCCTGAGCAATCTCGCGGCTGGAATGTCCATCCACGACAAGATCCAGAACCTGACGCTCACGGACTGTCAAGCGGCTGATACTGTCTTCAGTTTCTTCAAGCTCATCATCAAACACATCGGCATCGACTTCATAGAAGTATGCGTAAGCGCGAGCTATCGCTGCCACAAGGTGCTCAACCTTGACAGGTTTGCACAAGAAGTCGAATGCACCATTCTTCATGGCTTTGACAGCCATTGGAACATCTGCATGACCTGAGATCATTACGATTGGCAATTCAAAGCCATCTTCTGTCAGCTTTTCCTGGAGTTCAATGCCAGTCATGCCGGGCAATCGCAGATCGAGAATCAGCACGCCAGGCACTGGATCCCGGAAATCTCGATAAAACTCCATGGCCGTCATGTAATCACGGACGGTGATCTTAAACTCCGCCAGAGCTTCAACCAACGAAGCGCGAACCGCTTGGTCGTCCTCAACGAGGAAAACCGTAAAAGGCTTGCGTTTTTTGGGCTGTTCAAATTCGGTCAGAGGCGTTGATTTTTTATCAGCCCGCTTTCCGGTCCTACGTTTACGCTGCAACATATAATGTAGTCTCCAAAAGAAATGATCCATGCACGGAACCCCCCCCCCGTGTCCGTGGAATGGTCCGCAGGGGGGATAGTAGCAAACACAACAGGGTTAATAAAGGGTGCGAACTATCCCTTTATTCAAAGTATATGGGCAATTTTATGATCAACAGTAAGGCTTGACTAATCTGCAAACCTAGTGCCAAATCAAGACAACACACGTGCAAAGTTTTCCAACACATGTAGCGAATGCCCACACGTAACCATAGACCCATCAAACCAGAAAACAACTTTTCATAGACGCCCTGCAGGAGATATTCAAACACGAGACAAGGAAAAAAAAGCAGAAACACCGCAGGGCACTGCATATTTCACCCAAGCACCTTTGGGACAGTGCTGAAATAAAGTACGTCAGCCTTTCCAGGCACACATGCTTTGCTTAATGTCAGGCCGGAAAGCCTGACGTACTTTTCGGCATCTATTTCGGGACTGTTCCTCAGGCGACAGTGACGGTTGGATCTGCGGCGTCCTGCGATCGAATTTCTCCCAATCGGAAAGCTGGACACTCTGTTGTTGAACAGGCCACCAGAACACGATCTGCAACATCCGGTGGCACACAAACGATCATGCCGATGCCCATATTGAACACGCTGAACATTTCTTTCTCAGCGATCGTTCCCAGACGCTGCAACCAATCGAACAGTTGAGGTGGCTTCCATGCGTCGCGATGAATGCTCGCATGGATGTGCTTTGGCAGAATTCGTTCAAAGTTGTCAGCAATACCGCCGCCCGTAATATGGGCAATACCATGTATGTTCGCATTGCCCGCAGCTTCGATCGCGGCCGCGATCGTACCGGCGTAGATCCGAGTTGGACGCAGCAATGCTTCTGCCACGGTGCAGTTCAATTCTGCGACGTGATCTGCAAATGTCAAGCCTGCGTGTTCAAAGACCACTTTTCGAATCAGACTGTAGCCGTTTGAATGAAAGCCGGACGACGAAATACCAATGAGCACGTCGCCGGACTGGATGCGAGTCCTGCCATCGACTAATTCATCACGCTCCACAACACCGACTGAAAATCCCGCCATGTCAAAGTCGCCAGATGCGTACAGATCCGGCATGATGGCCGTCTCGCCTCCGAGAAGCGCCGACTTCGCCTGCTGGCATCCATCGCTGACACCGCTGACGAGTTGTTCCAGTAACGCTGGGTTGTCTTTTCCCATCGCGATGTAGTCCAGAAAGAACAACGGCATCGCACCGAGACACAACACATCGTTAACACACATTCCAACCAGGTCGATGCCGATGGTGTCAAATTTCTGAGCCTGGATGGCAACTTTGATCTTGGTGCCAACACCGTCAGTTCCCGAGACAAGGACCGGATCTTTCCACGGCTTGACGCCGTTCAGACGAAACAGGCCGGCGAATCCACCCGGCAGCTCCATTACGCCCGGTGTGAATGTCCGCTGCATGAGTCGCGGCAATTTCTGCATTGCCTGTTCGTAAAGCTCAAGATCTACGCCAGCGGATCGGTACGTCAGTTCAGTCATGAATTTCAAACCGTGAACACGTGTGGAGAAAATAGAACCGCTGAATTGCACGACCTGCGAATTCTACTGTCAAGTCGCTGGAGTGGCAGGGTACGGCAGAGTTTTGATTTGCCAATCCTGAGTCTGGTTGAGTTTGCTCAGATTTGATTGAACCGGTTATGCCGTTTCTGCCGATTAGGGGTTTTAGCAAGTCAGCTCTCTGTGTCTGCGTCTGGTTGGAGTCGTCGAAATGTTTGGTCAGAAGAAGCACAATGCGTGGTTTTTTGACAGTTCAATCCATCTGGAAGCCGTGAGCCGCCTGATGTATCTGGTCGAAGTCAACGAACCGTTTGGCGTCGTCTGCGGTGCTGACGGCAGCGGCAGAACTCGAATTCTGACTCGGGTTCGACAGGAAACTGAGCGAATCGGAAGGCCGGTCGTCGCATTGAATGTCGCCGGTTTGGACGAAACTGCGGCACTTACTGGACTTGTAACGTCCGTCTCTTCTTCAGCTCGGCGAAACATGAAACGCAATGAACTTGTGTCGTTGCTGCGGGATGAAATCGCCGGCCGATCTCATTGTGGAGTTCATTCTGTCGTATTGATTGACGACTTCCATCGAGCGGACGGAGACTTGGAATCCTTCCTGCGAATTCTGACGGCGTTGAATGCTGGTGCTTCAAGTTCCGGCAGTCAAGGCAAGCTGACAGTGATCGTTGCTTCAGATCGCCCGTTGACGAGTGGATTGTCTGTCGAGGCCCTGCTGCAGATTCGTTTGACTCCGCTGGATTCTGTTGAATCCTCTGAATTCGTGCGTTCTCTTGCTCGACGTCATGGCATCGCCGACAGCATTCTGCAGGACAGCACAATTGCGGCGATCCATCATTTGAGTCGCGGTAACACCGCTCGCATGACACGCGTCTGCGAACTGCTTGGCGTATTGCACGAAGCCTCTCCGGAGACAATGATCAATACGGAAACCGTATCGGCTGTCATCCAGGAACTGTCACCCCGCGCGGTTGCGTAGAGGATCGTGGAGCCAAAAAAATCAACGGGGCAGGTGCGAATCATTCTGGAGGATTGTGGAGGATTGTGTTCTGTAGGTCCTTTCTGCCGGATAGGACTTTGCAGCTTGCTGCAACCTGCGACCAGCTCCACGTTGAATAGATAGCAATACGACGCCGTTGAGCTGACGTCCGCTCTTGTGGTTCGCCTTGCGGCGAAAGTCCCCCTCGGCAAGGAGGACCTACAAAAATCCGCGACTGCGCTACGACTCAGCCTGGTTGTGACTCCTCGATTGCGACTGTTCTGCATTGGAGTCTAAGATTACACGTCCTTTGCAGCTCGTTCGCGTTTTTTGATGCGAAATCGACCTCAGGCCATGATGTCATTTCCAGCCAGGTTGCGTTGCGATCGCCGTCTCATCCAATGCTGCACTTCAGTGATCTTTCGTAAAGTCCGACGCCGAATCGTTTGCAAGCTTGACCAGTGTGTCGCGATCAGGCAGCTCAGTGATCGTGAATTGCCAGGTCGCCGCAATGGAGTCTGCAACTTGCTCACAAAGCTTTGCGTCAGAATGACTTATCGCGATGGTTTGTGCAATTGGATGAACCTTGTCCCATATCGCAATTTCCGTCTGAATTGACGTCGGTGAGTCAGACCCATGATAAACGATTCCCTTCGAGTGTTGGTTCTCAAAGAACGTGATGCCTCGATCTGCGAAACCGTTTGCTGCCTTCGCGACAACATGCGGCACGTGAGACTTGAACTCCTGATCTGACATACAGAAACACTCCCATCGACTGACCGGAACTGTTAATGCCGCGTCTCGATAAAATGTGTAATTGCCGTCAGAGGTGAATTGGCTTTCAAAATGAATTTCCGTAAGTAGGACGCTGCACTCGCCGTCACCACTTAATTTAAGCCACGTATCATGCGCATCCATCTTGCGCAAGACGGTCGGCGAAACAGAAAACGTTGCGTAACGGGTGACGATCGCTTGTGATTGATCTGGAATACTAGGCTGCGCGACAACTGGCCGAATCGCAAGTCGCTCAGCAATTTGTCTTGAAATCATCTCAGAGTACACGACCGTGCGATGCAGCCGGGAAACGAAAAGTACGCTCGCTGCACTGAGCAGAGCCGCAATCAGGACCAAGGATTTCTTTCGGGTCAGCAACGTTGACTCTCCTGATTCTTGGCAACCGCCGAGGTCGCCGACTCAGCGGTCTTCAGTGTTGTTTCGGCAGCAGCCGGATCGTGAACTGCTATCGACTTCGAAATCAGATCTTCCCTTGTTGCTTCCTCAGCCAGGTCATCATCCAGAATCATGATCTTCTGCCAGATCTTGCGACTGATGCCATTTGTCAAAGTTTCGATATCGTTCACGGCCTGCAGCACGACACTGTCCGATGTGCTTTGCGCATACAACGCCGCAAGCTTGCCGACCAGTGACAACATCTCGCTGCAGTAGTCCAGATAACGCGTGAGCTGAAACGGAGTCAGTGTTCGCTGCGGGGATGACTTTGTCCGCTTACTACCGCTGCTCAAAAGCTGACTTGGATCTTTCGTCAGCTGATGCATATCAATGACATGCGAGACCGCTCGCAACTCATCGATCGCGTGCAGGACTCGCGCCCGCTTGAGTCGGGATTCCAACGAGAACAGAAAAAACAAAGCGGCGCCGGTGACCACAATTGTGTTTGTTCCGGCGTCCAGTTCCTCAAGACCAAACCCGTCCTGTTGGAATTTCAATTTTTGAATCACCAGCCAACCCAGAACACAAGCTGTCGCGATAACGAGAATAACGGCCAGGCGAATCACCTTATAAGGGCGGGACACCCAGGCGATGCGTCCGCACGTTTCTTCTGCGATCGCCGACAAATCCTTACAGACCTCGTTGAGACTTGCTCCAGGAAATCGCTCGTTGATTCGATTTGCCAGCGTCTTCAGAGTTCCGATCGTCTTTTGAGGATCGAGTTTTCTGTACATCATGCGTTTTTCCTGGTGACGTGATTTGCAACTGTTACAAGTTCAATTTTGCCCTGCCGCGTTCTGCAACGTCGCGCCGCAGAATCATGCGTTAGACAAAGTTGAATCTCGATGATCATCGTAACTTAGAACGAAAACTACCACAGTCTGGATCAATCTGAAAAACAGAAAAAGTGCCTTTCCGCCTGACCAGAAAAGCATATCCGTCAATTCGACGAACTAATTTTTTGTCGCTTACAACACATTGGCACGGTGATTGCTTTTGGGATCCTACGTTGTTGAGATGCAAGTCATGGCCCGCCTTGTGTCAAAGCAACATGAGCGGCCTGGGCAACCAGGCCGCTCTGCTTTTTTTTCCAAACTGCCACCGATTAACACCATAGATTTTATCCCTTGCGGCAGTCTGTAAATTTCGCTATTCGTTTGCATGCACTACTCCTCAACAACTTTGATATACAACCTGGCTTGAGGAAACTTCGTGAAGCCGCGAAGTGAACCTCATCTTGACGTACCTCTTCTTCGCGCTTCGGCGCATTCTTTTGCGATAGCCAATACGTTCGCGCGTGGGCTGTGCAGTTGTGTTGCGATTGAGTATGCGACTCCGTAGGATGGGACTTCAGTCCGGTTCAAAACAGGACAGGATTGTTCAAGTTCCTGATGGGGCCGTAAAACTTATGACACGTCGAATTCACATTGTCGGTCGCAAGAACTCGGGCAAGACCACGCTGGTCTGTGACCTTGTTCGTGAACTTAGCGCGCGAGGCTTGAAGGTGGCGACCGTGAAGCACACGCATCACCATCATGAACTCGACACACCCGGCAAGGATTCGTACAAGCATCACGAAGCCGGCGCGGCGGGGGTTGGAATTCTGTCGCCACAGATGACCGCGCTGTTCATTCCGACGAAACGTGAAGAACGTGGTGACGAACGCTACTCGCAGTTCGAACTTCAGTTTGCCGATTGCGATCTGATTCTTGTCGAAGGCGACCTGCAAGCCACCGCACCAAGGATTGAAGTTTGGCGAAGTGTCGTGAGCGAAGCTCCGTATGCGGCGAGCGATCTCACGATCCTTGCAGTGGTTTCGGATGATAAGCCAGCCGACGTTACCTGTCCGATTTGGCGTCGTGATAATATCGCGCAGATCGCGGATAAAATGTTCTCAAAACTGTAGCCCGACCTCTCCTCAGGTCGGGTTCCAGAAATGTGGCGAACCGTTTTCGGGACGCTGATCTCCAACTCCACATGGCGAAGGTTAACGACATTTCAGAATGCCGATCTGGGACTGATCGGCCTACGCTTCCAACGCCTGCTTTAGATCGGCGATCAGATCGTCGCAATGTTCCAGGCCGACGGAAATGCGAACGGTCTTGTCGGTGATACCAGCTCGAGCGCGGGCTTCGGCTGTCATCGATGCGTGGCTCATTGTCATCGGGAATGAGATCAGTGATTCGACGCCGCCCAAAGACACACAGACGTCGAACAGCTTCGTCTTCATACAGACACGCTCTGCGGTCGGTCGGCCGTCCTTTGTATCGAACGCCAACATCGCGCCGAAGCCGCGCTGCTGGGCTTTGGCGAGTTCATGCTGCGGATGTGATTCCAGTCCTGGATAGTAGACTTTCTCGACCATCGGGTGACCGTCAAGGAACCGAGCCACCTTCATCGCGTTCGCCTGTTGACCTTCCATGCGGCAACCCAACGTCTTGATCCCTCGCAGCACGAGCCATGCGTCGAAGGGCGAACAGGCCAGGCCGAGTGCGTTGCAGATCCACGCGATGCGGTCTGCGTGCTCCTTAGATTTTGATACCACGCAACCGCTGACGACGTCCGAGTGACCGTTGATATATTTGGTCGTGGAGTGCATCACAATGTCGATGCCGAATTCGAACGGCCGCTGCAGGTACGGTGACATAAAGGTGTTGTCGCACAGTGTGATCGCGTCATGCTTTTTGGCCAGCTCGGCGACGAATGCCAGATCGATCACTTTCATAAGCGGGTTACTTGGCGTCTCAATCCAGACACCTTTGGTCGCCGGTGTGAACGCGGCAGCGAGTGCTTTGTGGTCGGTCATATCGACGAACGTGAATGACAGACCTTTCTCCGTGAGGAACTTATCAAACAGTCGAAACGACCCGCCATACAAATCCGCTGGCGCGACGATGTGGTCGCCCGGAGAAAACAGTGCCATCGCGCAATGAGTCGCGGACATGCCGGTCGATGTCGCGACGCATCCAACGCCACCTTCCAGCGCCATGATGTTTTCTTCCAGCGCGGCGCGGGTTGGATTTCCAGAGCGGGTGTAGTCGTAGCCGGAGTTCGTTTCCAGGCTGTTCCAGTAGAACGTGGATGACGGGTAGATCGGCGTGGTGACGCTGTTGTACTGCTGGTCCTTGTGGACGCCGCCGTGGATGCACTTGGTTTCGAATTTCATGTCCTGATTTTCCGTTGCTTGAGTGGATTGCGTTTTGTGGGAGTTGTACAGTCTGTAGGTCGATCTGTCCTCAGATCGACATCCTGAGAATATAGCGAACCAAATTTGGCCGCTCTGTAGAAATCATCGCGCTGGTCCGTTGGCCACCGCTGCGAGGTTTCCGACCTGAGGACAGGTCGGATTACGTAGGTCGATCTGTCCTCAGATCGACATCCTGAGATCTCGGCGAACCAAATTTGGCGGTCCTGTAAAAATCGCCGCGTTTGTTCGCCGGGCTCCGTTGTAAGGTTTCCGACCTGAGGACAGGTCGGATTACATTTAAAAACAAACAAAATTTCCGGTTAGCGGACTCCGATCGACGACGGGCTTTGCAAACTGCTAGAATGCCCAATCGCGAAGACACAGGTTTTCAGGAAACAGTTCCATGGCCAATTCTATTACACGCCGCAGTTTCGCAAAATTCTCGGGCCTGTCATTACTGGGCGGATCGATGTCCGGATGGATGCCACGCCTGGCGGCTCAGTTGGCGGAGGCTGAGGAAAAGTCGCCGCGATCGTGCATCCTGCTGTGGATGTCGGGTGGGCCGAGTCAGATGGAAACTTTTGACCCCAAAGAAGGTCAGCCCAACGGCGGTCCGACAAAAGCCATCGACACCAGCGTGCCCGGAATTCGCATCGCTGAGAACCTGCCCAAGGTGGCGGGCGTGATGGAGCATCTCGCCCCAGTCCGATCAATGGCGACGAAAGAAGGCGATCACACACGCGCGACCTACTTCATGCGCACGGGATATTTGCCGCAGGGGCCAGTTCAATATCCGTCGATGGGAGCGTTCCTCGGCAAGCAATTGAAGCAGCCCGCATGTGATCTGCCATCATACGTCAGCATAAATCCGTTCCGGGCGTTCAGTCCGGCAGCGTATGGACCAGGATTCCTGGGGCCCGCATGGTCGCCGCTCGTCGTGGGCTCTGAAACTGACAAAGACAAGAACGTCTCGTTTCAGGTTCGCAACTTGAAACCAGCGGAGCGGCTTTCGACGGCTCAGGTGGACGCACGGTTAAGTCTGCTGAGCACGCTGGAAACATCGTTTCTGGCTGAGCGGCCCGATGGCCCGGGCAGCAGTCATCTGGCGTCGTACGAACAGGCGATTCGGATGATGAAGTCGTCTGCCGTGAGCGCGTTTAAGCTGGATGAAGAAGACGACGTGCTGCGTGATGCGTACGGTCGATCGACATTTGGGCAAGGCTGTTTGCTCGCGCGGCGATTGATTGAACGTGGAGTATCGTTTGTGGAAGTGTCGCTCACCGGCGTCGATGGCGCGCCGGGCGCAGGCTGGGACACTCATGAGGAAAACTTCACGGCGGTAAAATCGCTCTGCGAAGTTTTGGACCCGGCTTATGCCTCGCTGATCACGGACTTGAAGCAACGTGGATTGCTGGATGATACGCTGGTGATCTGGATGGGTGAGTTTGGAAGGACTCCACAGATCAACACGAACACTGGTCGAGATCATTGGCCGGGTAGTTGGAGCACGGTACTTGGCGGCGCGGGCATCAAGGGCGGCCAAGCTTATGGCGCGACGAGCGACGACGGAACTGAGATCAAAGAGAATCCAGTGACCGTGCAGAACTTCATGGCGACAGTTTGCCGCGCTTTGAACCTTGACCCCACGATGACGAACCTGAGCAACATCGGTCGTCCGATCCCGTTGGCGGATCATGGAGCGACTGCGATCGACGCGTTATTGGGATAGGGGGCAGGTTGTCAATGCCACAATCTCAACGCCGCACAAGCAGGGTTCGCATCAGCCCTCGCCAATGGTAGGCTCAGTATGTTGGCCGTAAAACGCCCTCGGAGCGCTGTCGCCTGGCTGCTTGCCAAATCGTGTGAATGCAAGAATGATGCCAAAAACACATCGACGAGACGGCTGCGATAGGCTACATTAGTGGGACCTCGCATGGAACGAGGTCTGCTCGACGTGATTGCCTTCAATAATATCCTGATAAAATCAGGACTATTGAGACGATCTCTACGGCCGAAGTAGAGTCTTTCCGTTTTTTTCAGAATTTTGATTTTTCACGGTCCTCGGTCGAAATCATGCATCTGAACATCTCCCAGAATATGAAAATGAGCCAGCAAATGAAGCTGGCTCCGCGGATGATCCAATCCATGGAGATTCTGCAGTTGAACATGATGGCGCTCAACGAGCGGATCGAGCAGGAGCTGGTCGAGAACGTGACGCTTGAACGCGTCGAGCAAGAAAAAGATTCTCCGCCACCGGAACCAGACAACGCCGACTATTCGATTTCAAACGATGATCCACGCGAAATTCGGGAGCTGAAAAAGGACGTCGAAAATCGAGAATTGGTCGTCGGCAAAGAAGACAACAACGAATCCGATTTCGAACGACTGCTGGAAATTTCTTCGGACTGGTCGGAAGACAATGTCGGGTTCGGCGGCTCCAAGTCGTCGAATCAAATGAGCGACGACATGGATCGTCAAAACGACATGATGTCGAACATGGTCGCTCGACCGCAGTCACTTCAGGAGTACCTTCTGGAGCAATTTTCGTTCTTCAGTATTGATCATGTCCAACGGGAATTTGGCGAATACCTGATTCAGCATCTGGATCACAACGGTCGGATGCAAAGCATGCTGCCCGAAATCGCGCAGCAGTTCAACAGGATGTACGACTACAACCTGACAATGGAGCAAGCCGACGAAGTGCTGAAGTTGATTCAGCATCTTGATCCACCCGGCGTCGGGGCTCGCGACCATCGCGAGATGTTGCTGTTGCAGGTGGACGAACATCTGCCGTTTCATGAAGTTGTGGAAGTTCTGATTCGCGATCACCTGGAAGACATCGCCTTCAACCGGCTGCCAGTCATTCAGAAAGCAACCGGTTATTCGATTGACCTGATCAAGGTCGGCATCGAACAAATCCAGTCGCTCAATCCCTATCCGGGGCGTGGCTTTGAGCAACGTCCCGCGCAGCGCGTGACGCCGGATCTTGCCATCGAAGAAGATATTGAAGGTCGCTACGTCGTGAAGCTGCTTGACGAATACGTTCCCGAACTGCGCATCAGTCCTCGCTATCAAAAGATGCTAAAGGAGAATCCAACGCAGGAAACTCGCGATTGGATAAAACGCAAAATTGAGTCCGCTCGATGGTTAATTGAATCCATCGAACAGCGTTACAACACACTACGAAAGGTCGCTCAGGAGATCGTGGATCATCAACACGAGTTTCTTGAGAAGGGGCCTGAGTTTATTCATCCGCTGAAGATGCAGCAGATCGCGGACCGCGTTGGCGTCCACGTCACGACCGTATCTCGGGCTGTGGATGAGAAGTGGATTCAGACTCATCGCGGTCTGTTTCCGCTGAAGCGATTCTTTGGCGGCGGCACTCAAACGGCCGACGGCGAAGAAGTGGCGTGGGACACGATTCGAATCAAGCTGCAGGAACTCATTGATGGCGAGGACAAGAAGGATCCTCTCAGCGATGACGCACTGGTCGATGCACTCGCGGCCGACGGCATCAAGCTGGCCCGACGAACGATTACCAAGTATCGCAAGCAGATGCAGATTCCAAGCTCGCGGCAGCGCCGAGAGTACTGACTCGCCAGCGTTTTGCGTTTTCCAAAGATCAGTCCGATCCGTCTGATCTGACCAATCAGACTGATCTTCTTTTGGTTCTACTGCACGCGATGAACTTCCAGCGACTGCATTGATGCTTCGGGATGTTCGCGTAACCATGTCGGATCAAACATGTCCAGCAGCGATACGGCGCTGGGGAAATAATAGATTCTATCCACGGGTCGCAAATGATCTGAATGCGACATCAGGTCTTCCCAGAAACCGTCAGTCCGCTTGGCATTCGGACCAAACACCAGGAATGTCGGCACGGTCGGGGGAGTGCCGTCAGGCCCGCGAAGATTGAGGTGACTGACGGGTGCAACCATGACGCCAGCTTGATGCAACTGAAACAACAAGGCCGGTTCACCGAAGACATAAATCACCATGCGAATTTGGCTGCGTTCTTCTGGTGTCGTAGAGGCCAGGTTGGCGTCTGCGTCGCGCGATGGGGATTCAGAGGCGCTTGCTTCGGCCTTTGCGGCGGCGGCAATCAACGCAGAAGGCGTGATAGAATTTGGATCGATTCCGGACGGCAGTTCATGCGTCGCGTTGTTCGCCCCATCAGCGTTCGCTCCCTCATCCAGCGCGTCGCGAACACAGGCCTCCGCGATGACATCAGCAGCGGAAACGATCGACCGCCGATCTTCGAAAAGTGATGACTGAAACAACTCTGAGCGTTGGACAAAGCCAAGTTCAAAGTTCTCATCGAACTGAAAGAACGACGCCAGCAGTGCCACCCCCAGCATTGTGGCAACGAGCCTCTGCCCCCAACTGAGTTTCGGAGCCGGCTCCCCAGTGCCTACAATACGACGGGCGACGCTGAGATTCGATTCCAGCCACCAACTAATGCCACCAGCGGCCGCCAGCCAGATCGCGGCCAGCAAGGGAAAGAACAGGCGGCTGTAGGGCGTATACATGGGCGTCGCCAACAACATCCCGGTGAACCATGCCAACGTGATGGAAAATCCCAGCGCGGGATCAATCGTCGGCGCGTTTTCCAGATCCGTTATGGAAAGAGGAATTGCACCTGTGGACGTGGGAGACACATCCCGCTGATTGCGGCGCGTCCATGCCCTCTGCAGAACTGGCCACAGATAGATGCCGCTGAGTCCCGCTAAGGAAATGCAGATCAGCATGAGCGGCGTGCGAAGGCGCATCGCGATCACGGACAGGGCAATTGCGGCGGCGGCAAATCGAAGGAGCAAGGCGAAGGGAGGAAGAGTCATCGCTACCGCAGAATCTGATTCACCGCCCGCAGTGTTCGATTTGATTGCCGCAGCGTTCCATGTGGAACGCCCCGATGTCCAGCGAAACAGGCCCGCGAGAAACAGTCCCAGCCCCAGCGACAATTGCCCAGTGTAGCCGTCGAGGAGAAACTGGTCTCGAAGCTGTTGAGCCATGTTCGCAGACCAGTTCGACCAGCCCGTCACGTACTTTTCGTGCGTCTCAGAAACGGCCTCGTAGCCGCCGACGGCCCGCAATTGCCACCACCACGGTGCGAAGGTTCCGAGGGCCACTGCGATCATCGTGGCGATGATGCCGACGAATCTAATGAACCCCATCGATCGACGTCCTTGCCAGATCCACCAGAAGCCGGCTCCGCTGCAAAGAATCGCAAGCGGTAGCCAGCCCGTGTATTTGGTCCACCACGCCAGACCGCACAAAAATCCTGCGATGGCGGCGCTCTTGAAGTTCTGTCGTGCAATTGCCTGCGTTCCGAATCCAACAGACATGACGATCCAAAACAAGCAGGCGACGTCGGTGAGTGCCATGCGGGAATAAAGAATATGGAAGTCGCTCATCGCCACCGTCGCCGCCATAAAGATCCCGGCAGACTTTCCGAACCAACTGCGAGCCAGCCACCACAATCCAAAAATGGTTGCAGTGCCGAGCAGTACGGACGGCAGGAACGCGGCATACGGAGCAAGGCCGGGAACCCAGGTCCAGCCTTCCATCATTGTGGAAAGCAGGGGCGGGGCGAACAGGTGGCGAGAAGGATAGGGCTCCCCGAATTGTGTGTCGTACCAAAGTGGTGATGCGTAGATCCCTTCGTCGAAATGTTCGACGGCCTCAAGGTTTAGATTTGTGAATCGCAGAATTGCACCCAAGAGGACGAATCCCGTGATCGCGAGGAATTCGATGGGCCTCGGTCGTAGTTTCATGGAGCTGCTTCTTTGTGATTGCCTTGGTGAGGCGGTGACAGGGAGCGATAGATCATAGCCCGCCGAAGTGTTGTTTTCACCTGAGGCGTCAATGTAAGCACCCATGCACAAGTTAAGTAACATCATCACAGAAATCACAATCAGGGGAAGTCAGTCCTTGATTTGCGATTCCAGCGAATCGCTGCGATTTTCCCGCACCGGGTTTACCCCGCTGGAATTCGGCTTCTGCACTACAGCAGCGTTCTATTCCTGCTTAAGCAGCGTAGTGCAAAAGCCGTTTAACCATCGACGTAAAGTCGGTGGGGAAAGTTCGCAAGACAACTCAAAATCCGGATGATGACGCCAGTCTCCGGATGTTGTCATAGCGAGCATTTGTTTTACCCCAGAATTTAACGATGGGTGCTTATCGGCACGCTTAAACTATTCTTCACTCGGTTGGAAACGGTTCGCGGTGGGGCTGGGTCCATGTTCCACGGGGAACGGAGCATTGTATTCGTTGCCATCGAGTGTACTCGCGGGGCATTTTGAAAGTAGGCCCTTTCTGCCTTAAAGAACTTTACAGCCTACTGCAACCTGCGACCAGCGCCACGTTGATTAGAGCGGAATGCTTCGCCGTTGAGCGGACGTCCGCTCGTGTGGTTGACCTTGCGGCAATTTGAAAAATCCTCCTCGGCGATGAAGATCTACTGAAATCGGCAACCGGACCCGTTCCCATCGCAGTTTGTTGGAGTGGTTTGTTGAGTGACTGCGAATACCTAAACCACGCGCGAGGTCGATCCAATTCCTGCAGTTCTGAATACCAAACGAGTTCTACAATGACCGAGTCCAATCCAGATAAACTTTACGACGACGCACGCAAACTCAAAGATCAGGGCGATCTGGAAGGTTGCGTCACATCAGGGAACGCCACAAAAACATTAGATGTTGCCGGGGGCTAATCATCACCCGAAGCGTCAGCGAGGGATTTGTTGGCACGCCAGGGAGATGCCACAACTCAATCCCTCACTCACGTTTCGGGTTGTGATTGCGCAACGCTTCCGTTTGACCCGATCGAATCAACACCCGCGGCTAGCGCTTTGCAGCTCACTGGTGCCGCGACGCGACCATCGACTCCCGGAACCCTCTGACAAGTTCTCTGCGGATTGAACTTGTGCGATCGCCGTTTTCACACACAGCACCGCGGACTGCAATGATGTCCGCTTGAATGCTGAGCAGCATATTCAAGTTGCTGAGAGTCACTCGGCCAGCCAAAGCCAGTTTCAAACCGTGCTGGGACGTCGCCCGTCGAATCGCGAGCAGTTGCTTCAACGTCAGATGGTCGAGCAGTGACGTTCCATTCTTTGCGTAAGTATCAATCAGCAAGATGCCACAATTGGTTTCAATGGCGGCGTGGAGAACATTTTCGACCGTGGGTGCATCCGCGTTTTCGTGATCTGCGTACGCGACAGCGACCCAAACATGCGGCCCGGAAATCGCGTCTCTTACTCCTTGCCACTCACCGATCCACGAATTGGCATGCGGCAGGCTGCCGGCACCAGACAAGCCGAGCTTCAGGAATTGTGCCTTGGCCGCTGCGATGGCATCAAGCAGCGGAGTCCTATCGCCGCCACGCCATTCAATCAATTCGCCAAGTGCTAAACTCAGTGGCAGGGCGAAACTTTGTCGGGGGGCGAAACTCAACGGCAGTGACGCATTGCGTTGGGATCGAACGGCAGCGGCCACCTCAGCGACAATCTCGGGAGTCGCACAGCCAAGTGAACCATGATCTGGTTCTTTGACATCGACGATATCTGCCAAGCCATCAATGGCCGCGACCGCTTCAACGGCGTTTCGAACGGAGACAAGGAGTTGCGTCATGCGACAGACTATGTGTGCTGATGTCGTCTGAGAAATGGGAGTTGTGTCAGTAAAAAAGTGGTCTCGTCACAAACGGGCGAGACCACTTTTGAATGTCACAACTTCTTGAATGCAACGGCATTGTCGTGAGGAAAGTGCGTTAAGCTTCTGGAGCAGAATCGTCGGCTTCAACTTCTTCCGCTTCTGATTCTTCATCTTCACCTTCGAGGTCAGCATCCAAATCAATCTCGTCAGCAGCTTCGGGATCGACTTCGACTTTAACTTCGTCCTCGTCGATGTCATCGGCGACAACTAAAGAGCCGCTTTGGGCCACTGGTGTTCCGTCGGCATTCAACGCTTCTTTCATGGGTTGCATGAAGTAACGTCGTTTACCGCGTCCGAGAAGTGTTGCCAGCAGCTCGTCAGCTTTGTCTTTTTCGTGATAGAGGAATCGTCCCTCTTCGCGCATCGTGCTGCTGTAAATGACCCAGATCAGCCTTCGACGCTGCATCGCTTCTTTGGCTCGCTTAGTGCGAGGTTTGGCAGCTTTGCGTTTCTTTGGAGCGGCGGGGTCTTTTTCACCCTTCTTCGCGCGTTTCTTGACCGTGCCTTCGGCAGCATCTCCAGCGGATTTCCGTGTAGCTTTCTTCTTGCCCGAATCAGCATCCGCCGCTTCAGCGGCTTCAACTTCACGACGCATTGATAAACGACTCTTGGCCATGTTTCCTACCAGACAGCTAATGTTGATGACATCCGCACCGGTCACCGACCGGACTTCCAGAATGCCCCTGCAGAATTCCAAGCCGCGAAGAATAGCATGGCGGGCCGTCTGTTTCCAGCGAAGGGAAAAATCTGGGAATTTCGCGGTGTGAAGCTGAGATTCGAGATCGCAGCTTTTGCGACGTTGGTAGCAATGCCGCAAACGTTTGAACGCCGCTGGCAATGATGTGAAGTATGGGAATTATGAATGCGGGCTTCATAATTCACATTCTTCGCATTGCTCCCATTGACCTCGGGACTTTTCTGTGACACGATCCACAACAATCTGAATCGCGTCCGCCATCCGTGTGCGGTCGATCTCGTGAACATCGATTGGCTGACCGATAGCTTTCAACATCGTCAGCGTCAATCGACCTCCCAGATGCTGGCGGAACTCTTCCAGGCCGTCAAACAATTCGTCCGTTCGTTGCAGCGCGGGATGATCGATGAGCAAACCGAGACGCTGCAGAGCCAACAACACGCGATCCGAATCGCCGGTTGGCAGACCATGCACGAGACTCGAATAGACCGTATCCACCGCCACGCCGATGGCCACGGCTTCTCCATGGCGCAATTCAAAACCGCTCATTGTTTCGAGTTTGTGCGCAGACCAGTGCCCGTAGTCCAATGGTCGAGCTTCCAACATTTCAAAAGGATCGCCGCCAGTTGTGATGTGTCGCAGATGCCATTGAGCCGAGTCTTGAATTGCTGACCAGCATTCAGGGCCGCGTGCAGCGATTGATTCAGCATCGCGAAGCATACGATCAAAGAAGCCTGCATCTTTCAGAAGCGATACTTTTACGGCCTCAGCAAAGCCGCAGCGGAAGTCGCGATCGCTAAGAGTGTCGAGCAGCTTTCGATCATTGATGACTGCCCAGGGAACGGCAAACGAGCCGAGCCAGTTCTTTTTCCCAAATAGATTGACACCGTTTTTAACTCCGACGCCCGAGTCCGCCTGAGCCAGAGTTGTCGTTGGAATACGGATGAGCCGCAGTCCTCGGTGGGCAATTGCGGCGGCGAAACCGACAGCATCCAGAACCGCGCCACCTCCAATGACTACGACGTAGCTACGCCGGTCCATATCAGCTTCGTTGAGAACCTTCAGCATTCGTTCAAGAACGTGGATGTCATTCTTAACCGCTTCGCCGCCAGGTACGATTTGCGGATTGCCAATCACCTGAAAACGCCCGGCGTACTTTCGCGAAAACGCATGAAGTCGCTGGCGAAGATCCGGGTTGGCATTTGCGACATGCTCATCCAGCCAGAACTGAACTCGGGGCACGCGGGATTCAGACGACTGAAGCAAATCCGCAAAATCGTCAGAATCGATACCAAGCACATCACTGGTAAATCTGAGGCGATGACGGAATGCGACATGGAAGTCCACGTCGTACGACATTTGCGGATTGGATGTGTCCTGAATGAATTGTCGTGTCATGGGAAATAGGTAATTCGTAGGACAAGGAACTGGCAGCGGGCTGAATTTTGCCCCAATGGCAGGACTTTGAATATCGCAGACCCTCGCAATTTGCCGTTAAACAGGGCAAGCAAGGTACACCGATACAAGTTCAAGAGTTGTTGAAGGACTTCGCCACCAAGCCCGAAAACGACATCGAACTAGATTTGATAGTGAAGAGGATAGCCCGACGAAGAGCAGATTGGCAACCATCAGCAACAAGATGTTTCTGTCCCCATTGTTTGCTGAATCAAAATCCGGCCGATTTGCACAATCGATACGATCACTTCCCTCGACAACCATCAAACAACAAACCGGCAATCCTTGCGGTTCGACTCGACAAGTGAAATGAATCAGTCCGAAATCAAAAGCGGTGTTCCCCGCGAGTCACACGAACGATCACTAACCAAACAGGAATGCTGCGTGTGCATTCCAAGTGATCCGGAAGGTTACTCAAAGAACGATGTCCAGGAGATTTCTATGAAGGCGTTTACACTCACAGCTGCTCTGGTCGTATTCTCGATCGCAAGCAGCGTACAGGCTGGCCTGTTCCACAAGCACAACAACTGTGGTTGTGCTGCCGAGCCAAGCTGCTGTGCTCCAGCATGTTGCGACAACGGTTGTGGTAATGGAAATGGTTGTGGCGTAGTTGCTGATCCTAGCTGCTGTGCTCCAGCAGGTTGTGGCGTAGTTGCTGATCCTAGCTGCTGTGCTCCAGCAGGTTGTGGCGTAGTTGCTGATCCTAGCTGCTGTGCTCCAGCAGGTTGCGGCAATGCTTGTGGTAACAGCTGTGGCGACGGATGTGGTTGCGGAAGCAGCTGCTTCAAGATGCCAAAGTTCCGTTGCCCAAAAATCCGCCTGCCAAAGTTCCGTTGCCCAAAGATCCGCCTGCCTAAGTGCAACTTCGGTTGCGGCAGCGGATGTGGTTCATCATGCGGTTCAGCTTGTGCTCCAAGCTGCTGTGCACCAGTCGCTGCATCATGTGCTTGCCCTTGCAACTGATATCAATTCGGCGAAAGGGTAAACTGTAACCCGAGTCGATACCAGATGCTGACGGTGAATAATGGAGAGTGAATGTCGTGATTCACTCTCTAACCGTCTCTGACAATTCGATCAGTGCGGATTGAAAAACTCAGAAGGCTTCCGACAGACATCCGTGTTGAGCGGGTCAAAGTCGATCCTTCCGCCCAAAAGTGCTGAATGCAAATGAGGCCGCTCAGCGACGAGCGGACTCGAATGGGGAACACGCAAACGGGACTTGTCCCAAAACGCGGTTCCACCAGAACGGATCAGTACCAGGGGTGGAATCGTAGTAAAAATCAGAACGGCGATGAGATCTGCTTCCCGGCGACTCATCGCCGTTTCTGTTTTTACGGCATTCTTTATGAATTAGCAGCACCCTCAAGATTCCCAGATTCACACAACATCATTGCCAGATTCCGCTTTGAGAGCCAGAAACTGTTCAAAGCTCGTTAAACGAGTTGCCTCGCAGGGATTTTCTGCCAAAATCAGCGCAGACTGGTCATTCCCTTAGGTTCCGTAACCGGTTCCTACCACTAAAGCGAGCCCCCCAAAATGTTGCTTATGATACTGCGGGTTGCATACCTGCTCATATGCGCTGGCGCAATCCTTGCGTATATCACCTCAGACACCGATCAAGCCGAAACAAGCCTCACCCCGATGAACCTTGACGGGAAGATCGTCATGGTGCCCAAGGTCACGAACGGCGGCAGTGTAATGCCATCCGTGATCCGGAATAACAAAGCCACGGCGTTCTTCACCTTGCTGGGGATTTCACAGATCTTCACAGTCGTGGACTTGATCATTCGCAAGAAGCGAATCGATGTCATTTCCGGAATTTACTTCGGTGTCCTTGTCGGGATTTTGCTGGCCTACTTGTTCATTCAGGCGCTGACGCCGGTGATTCCTCAGACGCATTCGTACCACACCGCTGTGGTGCTGATCACATTGCTGGCGTTCCCATATATTTGCGTGTCCCTTCTGCTGCAAACCAAAGACGATTTTCGTTTCGTGATTCCTTATGTGGAATTTCAGCGAGACCTGAAAAGTGGCCGGCCTTTGGTCGTTGACAGCAGCTCGCTGATTGATGGACGCATTGCGGATGTTGTGGAAACTCAGATCATTGAATCGCAATTGATCGTGCCCGACTTCATCCTGGCAGAGGTTCAGGACGTGGCGGACAGCAGTGATAAAAATCGTCGAATCCGCGGACGTCGTGGGCTGGAAGTTCTCGCGAAAATGCAACAAAGCGTCAATGTCGATGTGAAGGTTATGGAGACCAATCGAGCCGACTACAAGAGCATGACCGTCGACCAAAAAGTTGTGGCACTGGCAAAATCCATTCGGGGCGGCGTCATCACAAATGACTTCAATCTGAACAAAGTTGCGAGTGTTCAAGGCATTCCTGTCATCAACCTGAACGACGTATCGAACGCGTTGCGGCCTCGCTACATTCCCGGCGAACGCCTGCAAATCAAGATCATCAAAGAGGGAGAAGGTCCTGGTCAGGGAGTTGGTTATCTGGACGACGGCACGATGGTGGTCTGCGAAAATGCAGCCAACCTGGCTGGCAAAGATATCAGCGTGATCGTTACCAGTGTCCTGCAAAGCAGTGCCGGCCGAATGATCTTTGGGAAGATGGTCTATCAAACGGGGCAGTAGCGAAAAACGCTAACGACGGAGAGACGCGTTGTCACGGGAAGAGAAATATTCCGACGTCCAACTTACCGCCATGGGCATCGAGCGTGCCACGATCCCAAGGCATGTTGCCATCATTATGGACGGCAATGGTCGATGGGCTCAAAAGCATGGTTGGCCGCGAATTGAAGGTCATCGCCGTGGCGTGACTTCCGTGCGGTCGGTCGTTGAAGAAGCATCTCGACTTGGCATGGACCAGTTGACGCTTTACTGTTTTTCAAGTGAGAACTGGAAACGTCCTCCGAAGGAATTGTCGCTGTTGATGCACCTGCTCAAACAGTATCTTGTGGAAGAGCGACGACTGATTCAACAGCAGGGTTTGCAGTTCAGGGTGATCGGGAATACCAGCGAGCTGGATCCCATGATTCAGACTGAAATGGAAAAGACAATCCATGCATCATCAGGCAATGATGGAATGACACTTTGTCTTGCGATAAATTATGGGGCTCGGTTGGAGATCACAGAAGCGGTAAAGCGAATTGCAATGGCCGTCAAAAGTGGAACATTGTTGCCCGAAGATATTTCTGCCGACACCGTCAGCGATCATCTGATGACGGCGGGCATGCCAGATCCGGACTTACTGATTCGCACGGCCAGTGAATATCGGATCAGCAATTTCTTACTCTGGCAGATCAGCTATTCGGAAATTTGGGTGACAGATAAGCACTGGCCCGAATTTCGCGAAGAAGACCTTCGCGATGCGGTTCGTGAATTTGCCAGACGCGATCGCCGATTCGGTGGTTTAACTCCGGCGACTTGAGATTGCCGATTTTTGATTGCCGATTTTTGATTTGAAATTCTGAATCTGTTGCCCGCGACCGCAGCATCGGGCACGACACCACTTACACAGATCACTACACGGGACTTTTGAAACATGCTTGGCTGGCGACTGGTGATGTCTGCAATTCTGGTGCCTGCCATAATCGCGTTATTCTGGCTGGATCATAAGCTCGGGACATCCGCCTTCATTCTGCTTGGGTGTTGTCTGTTCATTGCGGTTCGCAATGCATACGAGTTGACTGATCTGCTGAAAGTCCGAAGTATCCAACCATCGTTTTATGCAACGGCGACACTCAGCAGCCTGGTTGTATTTGCCGCTTGGTGCCATCTGTATTTTGCCAAGAGTGGCGTTGATACAACATCGTCGTTACTCAATTCGCTGGGCTGGATCGGTGCCGCATTTACGCTTTCGTTCCTAGGGCTGCTGGCGTTTGAAGCGACACGATTTCGAGAGCCCGGGCGATCGATGGAATCGCTTGGCGGTAACTTGCTGACAGTGTTCTATTCCGGCGGACTGATCGCGGTCACCGCGCAGATGCGGTGGTTTCCAAATCCGCAACTCGGCTACTTTGCGATTGCGTCGATGATCATCTGCGTCAAATCCGGTGATACGTTTGCGTATGGATTTGGACGTCTCTGGGGCAAGCGAAAACTTGCACCGATCTTAAGTCCCGGCAAAACCCAGATGGGACTTTTCGGAGCGATCTTCGGAAGCATACTTGGCGGCTGGCTGTGGATAACATTCGCGGGCCAACTTTTTGCTGTCACCATTGTACCGGGCTCATTGCTGAACGTCATTGCGTACTCGGCCATCATCGGACTCATTGGTCTGGTCGGCGACCTTTGTGAATCGCTGATCAAGCGCGACGTGCAGAAGAAGGATTCTGCAATTTTAATGCCTGGCTTTGGGGGGCTGCTCGACCTTCTCGACAGCCCCCTCTTCGCCGGTCCATTTGCTCTCGCCTGGTGGGTGTTGCTGCCGCCTGCGAGTTAGGGCATTGTCCCTGGATAAAGTAGTCAGCCTTTCCAGGCTGATATGTTTTTCTTCGTCTCAGCCAAGAAAGCCCGCAAGTTTGGACGTGTCTGATTCTCACAGGAAATATTTGAAGAATCCGCGACGCTGCAACCGCCTGAGGTAGGTTTATCAGGAGAAGTTCTGTTCCTGAATCCTCGGATGCAAGGACAGGACGATTGTTTCGGATTTTTGTGCGGAGCGTTTCCGCAGAAATCTCCGCAAATCTCAGCAATGGTTTGCGTTTTATTGTTTGCAGTTCGCGAGCAGCATACGCATGGTTCACACTTATGACTACTTATCTCACTTCACTCGCGTATCTCGATCCGGGTACTGGCAGCATGCTGCTGCAGGCGATTGTTGGCGGCAGCGCTGGTCTATATGTTTTCGTGCGGCACATGTGGCGATCATTTCGCTACGCCGATGTAAAGCAGCCGACAGAAATCACGCAGATTGAAAACTAGTTGACCAACGATGACAGATTCTACAACATTCGAGTGCGGTTCTTTTCGGGATCGATCTGGACGAATTTTTCATCGCAACGGCCAAGTGTTTCGGGCTCTGGGAGCTGACGGATTCAAAGACTGGACTGCCATCGCGGAGAAAGCTTTTGTCCAGTCGGCAATGACATCTGGCTCACTCGTCCAAACGGAACGCGTATCTACGGTTGCTGTCCCGAAGTCCCAACTTGACTCCGCAGCCGTGTTGAAACACGAAACAGTACAAGCTGGCGGATTCCATGAAATCCAGCGGCTTCAGTCGCGACATGATCATCAGCAATGTGCAGGGTCTGCGGCGGATCGTGGAACGCCTGACCTGGAAGCCTGAAAAGTCGACGTGGTCTGACTATGACGAATCGTCAACGCCTGTGCAGCGTGACGCGGTGATCAAGGAACAATTCATTTCAGAAGTCTGTCGATCCAGATCTTTGCAGTCTGGTGCTCCGCAATCTAACGCAGGCAACGTGAACACCTGGAAAACGGTTTGGGATCTTGGTTGCAATCAAGGTCGTTATTCACGATTCGCGGCCGTACATGCTGACGCCGTTTTGGCGATTGACTCCGATCATCTGACGGTCGATCGATTGTTTCGAGCCCTGAATGCGGAAGGCGATCGAACGATTACGCCACTGGTCTGCAATCTTGCAGATCCAAGCCCATCGCTGGGTTGGCGATTGCAGGAGCGTCGTTCACTTGAACAACGCTCAAAACCGGAACTGGTGTTTTGTCTTGCACTCATTCACCATCTTGTGATTGGCAGCAACTTGCTGTTGTCCGATGTGATTGACTGGCTGGCTTCGCTGAAGGCAACTGTCGTTCTGGAATATGTGGATCGCAAAGACGCACAGGTTCAGCAGTTGTTGGCGAACAGAGAGGACGTATTTTCTGACTACAGCATGGAAGCGTTTCGCCACCATGTTGATCGGTCGTTCGTCGTGATCAAGGAACTGCCTTTTGCGGACGGCACGCGTTCCTTGTTCTGGCTGCAACCCAAAAACTGATCGTTGGCTGATTCTGTTTTGATACAGATTTTATGGGAAGCGTACGCGTCATGAAGTCTCTGTGGATCTGCTTCCTGCACATCGCGGCACTGAATTCATTCGCTGTCGCACAACCGATTCTTGATCGTTTGGGAGCAAACCCCGAATTCTTAAGACTCGAGGGTTATTCTGGAATTGCAGTCATATCATCTCTGCTCATCTATTTGCTGGCCGCACCGGTTTTCGTTGTTTCGGCAATCGCAATGTTGCGTTGGCTAAAGATGCCGAAGTCCGCGCAGTTCATGTTTGCGACCTCAGCAACGTTGTTATTTGCATTAATAATCAACCTTGCTCTGAGATGGCTCCAATGGCGTTTCAATCTGCGAGAAATTGGTGTGCCGGATTCTCTGCTGGCCGCGTTGAGTCTGCCGCTGGCCATCGGTGGAGCATGGCTGTATCGACGCTTTGAATGGCCGGGGCAACTACTCAATATCGCCGCAATCGGGATCGTATTGTTCCCCATCAGCTTCGTTTTTAAGCCAGCCATGCAGGCCGAAATTTTTGGCATGGCACCAAAAAGATCCGTTGGCACTCAAGCTGCGAACCCCGTGCCTATTGTTGTCGTCGCATTCGACGGACTGTGTGCTATGTCGTTGTTGAACGAGCAGCATGAAATCGATGCTGTCCGCTACCCTGCATTCGCGAAGCTTGCAAGGCATAGCAATTTCTACCGTAACGCAACATCGGTCCATTGTCGAACAACGCAAGCCATGCCAGCGATACTGACCGGGCAGCTTCCAGATGCGGCAAAAGTCAGTCCCGTGGAGAGTAACCATCCACAGAACCTGTTTGGGCTGCTGCACGATTCAGAGCAATTCGAGATGACCGTCTTCGAGCCACTCACTCGACTTTGTCCACCGGAACTTCGAGTTCGCGACAAACATTTGTCATCTGTTGAACAGACATTAGAACTGACGTTGATGCTGGCAAAAGTGTATCTCGCCACAACTTTGCCGGACGATTTTGACTTACTGCAACTTCACATCCCGCGAATCTGGTTCGGATTTGTACCGGACGAGCCCGGCACGCAAGCTCCATCGAAAGGCTTGATTGTCTACGGTTGGGATGGAGAGCACGACATTCAGATTCGGCATTTTGCCGAAACACTGGCGAAGTCGGACAAACCCCGATTGAACTTTCTGCATCTTGTCGTCCCGCATGATCCGTGGAGCCACCTGCCTTCCGGCAAAGAGTACATGCGCAACTCTCGGATATCTGACCGCACTGCAGGAGCGTTCGGGGAATGGGGTGAACTCTGGGGTCCCGATGAATTGATGGTCCAATATGGCTGGCAGAGATATCTGCTACAACTGCAATACGCCGACCGATGTCTTGGACGAATACTTGATCGTCTGGAAGCAATCGACGAATTTGATCGGTCTCTGTTAATCGTTGTCGCGGATCATGGGATGGCATTTGTTTCGGGGCAGGAACGACGAACACCAACCAACACTACTGTGGCTGATCTGATGTCAGTTCCATTGTTCATCAAACTCCCGGAACAAAATATTGGTCAAACCAGCGACATGAATGTTGAGACCATTGATGTCCTGCCGACAATCGCGGACATCATTAAGTTGCCACTCGCCGATGCGGTCGATGGAGAATCTCTGGTTGCTCCGAACTATCATGAACGACCTCGCAAGACGATGTATTTTGAAGGCGATCAGACGATCGTTGTTGATCCGGAGTTTTCGCAACGCTTCGACTCTGTCGATCGAATGGTTGCGATATTTGGTACCGGTGGACAAGACGATCGGTTGTGGAATCTGAATACAATCCCGGAACTTGTCGGAAAAGAAATCGCAGCCTCGAATATCGGACCCGCATCACAATGGACAATCAACCTGGAGCGAGGCGGAGAAAAGTACGATGCCACCAAGCCAGATTTCGTTCCATCGTATTACCTGGGTTCCCTTGAAGGCCCGGAGATCGGTTCGCCGGTACAGATCGCAATAGCAATCAACGGGCGAATCGCAGCGACAACTCGCACAAGTACAAATCCAGCAGCTCCGCGCGAGTGGACGGTGCTGTTGCGGGAGGAATTTTTCACTTCCGAAGCTTACACAGCACAGTTGTTTGAGATCGAACAGCGAAATGGATCGTTCGCCGTGCATGAACTGTTCATTCGTGATTCACGGTTACCATGATATTCCTAAGCTCCTTCGATCAAATAATCTATGACAAATTCACTGGTATTGTCGGTCGGGTAAGATTGCGCATGATAAATTGTTCTGCCTGTTCCAGTCGCAGCGAAGCAAATTGACCTACTGCCGGATTTGCCGGATTAAGCAAACGTGGCACTCAGGCGAACCTGAAGAATTGTCGATCTCACCCTGCATGTGATCCGCTGCAGGACGGATGTGAATGGAAGCGTTCCACAAATCTTCTTTTCACAACCTCAGCGCGTAAATGGCGTCGGGTTTTCCCCCAAACGTCTTAGTCATCCAGGAGGGATTGGGCCGGTGAAAATTCTACGCATATCAATGATGCTAGTGCTCGGTGCGGTAGCCGTCGCACACGCCAAGGCATCCGATTACGATGATCAGGAGACGATGGTCAATCCATCAGCCACTCCTGCATTCCTGACTTCGATGCCGACTGAGGAGACGTCCCTTTTCGAATCTGCCATCGCACAAAAGAATGTCGAGCTTGAGACTCGGATTCAGCGTTTGGAATCTCAGCTTAATCATGTTCAACAGTATTCAAATTCAAATTCCTACGGCATGCTTGAGCGACAGCTTCAGCAGCAGGATATTGGAACTGGTGGACTGTTTGGTTCAGTTGAAGTGATGTTTTTGAAACCACACCTCAGCGGTGCACCGGCTGCGTTTGCGAGTCAGGGAGCAGCGTCTAAAATAATCAATGGGACGTGGTTGCCAAACGTTCGATATGTACTCGGGTATCGAGGAGATTCCGGGCTGGGAGTCCGCGCTCGATATTGGTCATATCAACACACATTCAATTATGTACCCCCGTATCAGGCTCAAATTGCCCCGCCATTCACTCCAGCAGTCTTTGGAATTCGAATGGAAGCGATCGATACCGAAGTGACGCTCGATCGAAAGCTTCGGCACTTTGATATGCAACTCTCGGGAGGTATTCGCTACGGAAACCTCCAGTATCGAAGCGATGTGGCCACACTCTTCGGAGTTGGTACCGTGACCTTTGAAGGTATTGGCCCCACGATGTCCATTGGAGGACGACGTAATCTTGGCGACAGTGGAGTCAGCCTGTTTGGAAACCTCAGAGGCTCCCTATTGTTCGGAGGTATCAGAAACAATGCCCCGCTGGTTTCCATGCCTGCAGGAGACTTCAGCAACGAAGTGATGACGATCGCTGATCACCAAATGGGCATTGCATGGAATCGTAACCTGTCTTCCACGTGGCAATTTGAAGTTCGTACGGCGTGGGAAACACAATACTGGATGAGTTCGACACTCTCCGATGACGTCTACGGTATTGGTTCAAATCTGGCCTTGACGGGTCCGACGATTTCTGTTGAACTGCGTTACTAAACGCAGCGAAAGGAGGCAATCTCGATGGGATTTTTCAACCACATTGACTACGTGGAAATGACCGTACACTTTCGCTGCAACCTGAAGTGTCGTCATTGCATGATCCTTGAGACCATGGATTGGCTTACGCCTGCCGATGAATCCGAATTCAGCGCGCTGCTGGATGAAAATCGCCGCGAGCAAAAATGGAAGGGGCTGATTCTGACCGGCTCCGAAGTGACACTGCGAGCTGACCTGCCGATGATGGCCGAGAGGGCTCGGGATGCCGGCTTTCAGCATGTCCGAATTCAGACCCATGGCATGCGTCTGGCCGACGTTGGCTACTGCCGAACTCTGATCGACGCGGGCATTGACGAATTCTTTGTCAGCCTGACTGCCGACAACGCCGAGACGCACGACTTCATTACCGAAGTGCCCGGCTCTTTCAATAGAACGCTGCAGGGGATTCACAACCTGGCCAACTTCACCGACGTTAAGCAATTGACAAACACGGTCGTCACTCGACTCAGCTACCAGACATTACCGAATGTTGTCGAACTCCTCAAAGACATTCCGAATCTCGTCGAAATGGATTTCTGGAGCTATTGGCCGATGCAGGAAGAGGGCGATCCGAAGCTGCTTGTTTCACACCTTGAAGTGCGTCCGTTTCTTCGCAAGGCCATTCAGTTGGCGCGAGCCTTCGGCAGGCAGGTTGAGATCAAGAATTTCCCGCATTGCCTGCTCGGCTCAGACGCTGACGCATTGCTGAATGAGCAGCCGGAACTTCGGATTGATCCACGATTTTGGGACGAATTCAATCGCAACGGGTTTCATCAGTGCGCATTTCGCGACATTTGCGGGTCAAAACAATGTCTTGGCTTGAATGCCGCTTATGTGAAACAATACGGCTGGCATGAAGACGAGTTGAAACCGATCCCGCGATGTGCATGATTGTGAAAACTAAGGAACACGGATGTCTGCCCCCACAAATCAATCGCCCCGTCATTTCGTCGTCGTGGGAGGCGGAACTTCTGGCTGGATGACTGCGGCGATGCTGTCGCGAATTTTGAAGGCGTCCGACGGCAGCATTACTGTCGTCGAACCGCCAGGCCCACGCGGCATCGGTGTGGGAGAAGCATCGATTCCGTCACTGGTCTCGCTGCTCAAATCACTTGGCGCTGACGAAGCCGAAATGATGCAGAAATGCGAAGCGACTTATAAACTGGGGATTCAATTCTGCGACTGGCTTCGTCCGGGGCATGACAATTGGCACCCCTTTGGAGTTTGCGGTGCAAGGATTGATGATCGAGACCTGTTTCCGTTTTGGCTGGCCGAACATAAACGCTCGGGCACCGGAAGTCCTTATCATTCATACTCGCTGCAATGGGCTGCAGCGATTGCCGGGAAAAGTCCGCATTCGTTGACGACGCAATCACCTATGACACAAACTCAGTCGTATGCGTTTCACTTCAACGCTGAAGCACTGGCCGGATGGCTGCGAGACCTGGCGTTGGCCTGTGGTGTCAATGAAGTTGCCGGTTCGGTGGCGAACACCTTATTAAATGAACGCGGCGATGTCACGTCGGTCGTGCTGGAATCGGGCGAAGTCGTCGCGGGTGACTTCTTTGTGGATTGCTCAGGCTTTCAGTCCGTCCTGATGCACAAAGCTTTGAACGATCCCTTTCAAAGTTGGAGCGATCAGTTGCTCTGCGATCGAGCCGTAGCGTTCAAAATCGCTGGCAAGCGCGTGATTCCACCTTACACAAAATCCCAGGCGATGCCTGCTGGTTGGATGTGGCACATTCCGCTCGCGAATCACGTGGGGCTGGGCTATGTTTACAGTTCGAAATTCGTCTCCGACGAAGAGGCATGGTCGCAACTTCAACATGCGACGAAGGATATTGCAGACACGAACGTCACGCCTCGATTTTTGAAGATGCGAATCGGCCGTCAAACACACTTCTGGAATCGCAACGTACTCGCAGTGGGCCTATCGGCAGGATTCCTGGAACCATTGGAATCCAGCGGCATTCACTTGAGTCAAATCGGTATCGAGCTATTTCTGAAGTCCTTTCCACAAGGAGTAAACTGGCAACCCTTGCGAGATCACTACAACTCTCGCATGGCGTCGATCTACGATGACGTGCGAGACTTTGTGCAGTTGCACTACTGGCTCAGCCAGAGATCCGACACGCCTTTCTGGATTGCCGCTCGCGAGGCCAAACTGTCGTCAGCTCTGAAGCGTCGTCTGGACCTGTACGACGATGCCGGATCGCTCGACGCACTTCATCCTGAAGCGTTTCCGGAAACAAGCTATTATCACCTGCTGACTGGCAACGACAGACTGCCGCGTCGCGCGGCGGCGTTGGCCTTGTCGATTGATACGGAACAAATTCAGGGAATCCTGACGGCGATTGATCAACAAAATCAGCGAGCCCTGCGTGATTTGCCGCTGCATGAGGAAGTGCTGAAAAGAATCTGCTCGCCGCTGGCAAAAGCCTCGTAAGGAATCGACTGCGAAATGTCATCTTTGAAGTGCAGAGCGACGTAAGTCGCCCGCTCAGGAATGGAGCATTCAACGGCGACCACTCGCATGTCCCTTGTCCCCCTGTCAAGGGGGAGAAGGTGGCCGGAGGCCGGATGAGGGGGTGGGCCGGGAGTTAATGTGATGAACCAGAAAACAGTTTATTCTTCCCCCTCACCCTAGCCCTCTCCCCCCGAGGAAAACTTGCGAAGTTGGCAAACTGACTGCGGGGGAGAGGGGACATTCGCAAGACCAGCGACTGCCGTATACAGGCGGCTAGTGCCTTGCCGCTCACTGTCGCCGTAGCATTTGACCTAGGACCATTCGCACGATTCGACGTATGCTGTAAGGCTCCACTGATAGACAGGACCAGAATCCCTCAAACTTGCATGGAAGCACTCAAACAATGGCGTCGCCTCTACGCAAACTGACTCGCATCGCGTTTGTGTGTATGACGCCGGAAGTTGATAGCCACGAGCATCAAGGCGTCGAACTTCCGTCCTATGGAATCCATCGCATCCTTGCCGCTGTCGTGGCAGACCAGGAACTCTCGTCAGCCGAAACGCGGCTCTTTGATCTCGAGCGTGATGATGTCGACGGTTACGTCGATGCTCTGGCAGCATTCGAACCTCAACTTATTGGAGTCTCCCTGTTCGTCTGGTCAGCAAAGTGTCTGATCGAAGTCTCGCGACGAGTTCGCCAAAGACTGCCCGATTGCACCATCGTTTTCGGCGGACCATCCGCGCGGCCTTCGGTACTGGATCTCGAACCGTACCAGCGAGCGATTGACTATGTCGATGCCGTGGTCTCGCGAGAAGGCGAACAGGCGATCTGCGAGATTGGTCGAGCCCTCCAGAATTCCGGTTCGACACTTGATCGGTTTACAGTGTTATCCCAAGTCACCGGGCTGGAACTACCAACGCCGCTCGGATGGAAGTTTAGCGGCGTACGTCCGAAGCTGGCAAACCTGGATGTCATCGCCTCGCCCTATCAAATGGGACTGATGAGTTACGGTGCCGTTGGCTATCTGGAGACATTTCGCGGCTGTCCGATGTCCTGCACATTCTGCGAATGGGGCGCGCCGGATATCGCGCAGGGTGCATTTTCAGAAGACTATATCACCGCCGAACTCGAAGGACTCGCCGCCCATAACGCACCGGCCGTGTTTAACGTCGATGCGGGTTTGAACCTGAATGCTCAGGCATTTCGCAATCTTGTCGCAGCGGAAAAGAAAGTTGGATTTCTGAAGCAGAGCGGCCTGTGGTGCGAAATCTATCCATCGAAAATCAACGAGACCCACATCGAATTCTTATCGCAATGCGGGCCGTCGTATCTTGGAGTCGGACTGCAGTCGTTCAATCCCGAACTGCTGAAACGCATGCAGCGGCCTTACGGTCGCGAGAAATTCGGACCGGCGATTGAGCAGCTTTCCAAAGTCGCCGCCAACATCGAAGTGCAGATCATTTTTGGACTGCCGACGGATACATGGGACGGCTTTCTGGAAACACTCAACTACGCCTTGAGTCTGCCGGTGACCGTGCGGGTCTATCACTGTCTTGTATTACCTGATGCATTGTTGACACGTGGCAAAGCGGAATGGCAGATGAAGTTCGATCCTTACACGCTGTCAATGCAGTCGTGCGTCGGCTGGACCGAAACAGAACTTCTCGACATGCGTGCGATGTTGAGTCGTGAAACAATTCGCTGCGGTGGAACCTCTGGTGAGTATTGGTGGTCGTTTCCACCGTCGTCCAAGCGGCAACAGATTCCAAATCTATCGCGGTTGCAGTTTTCTCCGGCTCTGAACGACGGAGAACGGAAGAGTGCCTGACGATGCCATGATGACCCCAAAACGCAGCGGCAATCGAATCGCGTTGCTCGCCTTGTATCCGACGCCTGATCCCGCCATGCCGGAGATGATTTCCAATCACGGCCTGCGCATGATCGAAGCAACATTGCGAGCGGCAGCAATCAACGATCTTGATCTGCACATGTTTGATCTGCACGATGCGACCGTGGATGAACTCGTCGATGTGCTGATTCAGCTTGATCCGGACATCATCGGATTTTCGTCGTATTTGTGGTCGTTTCCACTTTTCGCTGAAGTCGCCACGCAGCTTCATCGCCAAGATCCAACTCAATTGATCGTGTTCGGCGGCCCCTCGGCGCGGCCAAGTATGTTCGATCAGCCGCCCTTTCGAAACATACGCGACGCCGTTGATGTGTTGATTGTCAATGAGGGCGAATTGACGTTTTTGGAAATTGTCAAAGCACCCGATCGTCGTCGCGATTCACTTGGATCAATTCGCGGTATAGCTCAATGGTGTGGAGACACCTGGCGTGAAACTCAAACACGGCCTTTGGCGGATTTGAATCAACTCCCGTCACCGTATGTCATGGGCCTTGTCCCACCAGGCGGCCTTGGCGTTCTGCAGACCTATCGCGGCTGCCCGTATACGTGTTCATTTTGCGAATGGGGCGCGATGGAATCGCCCAAACGGGTTCGATCGTCGGACAATCTCGCGGAAGAATTTCTCGCGATGGCAGCGAATCAGGTCACTGGAGCATTGCTGGTCGATGCTGGTTTGAATCTGAATTCGCGGGCGTTTGATCAACTGGAAATCGCCGCCGATCAGACCGGTTTCTTTCAAAATCGCAAACTGATCTGCGAAGTTTATCCTGCGAAAGTGACCGATCAGCATATCCGATTTCTCTCCAGCGTCGGCCAGCCTCTTGTGGGTGTCGGCCTGCAATCATTTGATAACGAAGTCCTGGCCCATGTGGAACGATCGTTCGACGAAGAACGCTTCGAGTTCAACATGCAGCGACTCACAGATGTCGCTCGCGTCGCCATCGAAATTATCATGGGTTTACCTGGTGACAGCCCGGAACAGTTCCGCCGCAGTTTCCACCGTGCCCGTTCATTTCCCTGCGCATTGCGAGTCTACCACTGCTGCGTGCTTCCTTCTGCATTGATGGTCCGTTCGCCGCCGGAACACGCCATAAAATATGACCCCGTGACACTCAAAATGCGATCATGCCTCGGCTGGACTGAAGAAGCGATGCGGCAAGAATGCGAATTTCTGAATCAACAGACACGAAGCGACAGTGGACAAATTGGGGACTACTTCTGGGTGTTTTCCAGTCCGCAGGATCAATCCGTCAAAATCACTCAAAGTGCCACAGCGTAAATTCCACGGTGAGGAAAGAATTGGTAAGACTAAGCATCCACGCACAAATGATCGAGCATAATTCGTTTAACGGCGAGCCGTAGGTGTACGGCAAATTACAAGTACACGGGTGTTTTTTCGGCCCCACTGGCCCTGTGCCAGTGAACCGCAGGTTTGGAAACTAAGCAGGAGCGGCACGAACGCAACAGGTCTGCCCCGACTGGCTTTACGCCAGTGGAACAGAGGTTTGACAACTGCGATGAACGACAACGCACAGCCTCTTTTTCATTCCCGCTAATTGAACTTCGCTTCTTATGATGACAGGACGATTATGATGACAGGACGATAAGAAACACAAATTGCGATTCATCGTCCTGTCAACAATCGTCCTGTCAAACGTTGATAAAGAGACCGTTTTAATCAATGATCGGTGCCACCTTAAGCACCAGCGTTTAACTCGTTAAAATGCGGGGCGTTGCCGACGCGGTTAAATGATGAAACTTATGCTTGGGTGCTTAGTCTTGCCTGACGTAGTCTTGCCCTCCTTCACCATAAAGCAAGCGTTGGCAGGACTATGGCGGGGGCAAATGATCTATTTCCTTGAAGTTCATTTTCCGTGAGAATCCGCTTGTGATCCCGCAGTGTGGTCATTTGACGGCACTCCGGCAGGATGCGCCGTGCATCGCTCGGAACGCGGTGACTCCTTTGACGCAAAGCGACACCAGACCTGAAACTATGCCGCCGCAACTTCTCGGACAACCGAAACCATTCTTCACACTGCTCGACATCGACGCGGCTGATGTTGGCCTGCATGTGTCGGCAATCGCGGAACTACGCGCGGGCTCGATCACGGGCATTATCGTGCGCAATGTCTACAGTGCTGAGGTTATGAATGCCGTTGTCGATCGCCTTGAGCGTCACGAGCCTCCATTTTTGAAGACGTGGTTTCCAGAGAAGTTCAAGTCCTGGTTCTATGGCCAGAATCTGAATCTGATGCAGACCGACGCTGCCGCTTACTTCAATGACGCAGAAACGTTTCATCAACAGATGCAGGAACTTTTCCCGGCTTCGATCGGACTTGAAAACCATCTCATGAAACTACTTTCGCGGCTCGATGAAAATCGACCATACCGAGCTGCGCCGGGGCCGGAGCCGGACCAGAAATACATGATGACCACATTTCGCGGCCATGGCGAAGGCGGTTACATCCCGCCACACTGCGACAATGAACAAAGCCATCGACCGGCGTACGAACATCTCGCCACGCTGGTTTCAGAACACATGTATTCCATGGTACTGCTGATTGGAAAACCGAACGAAGGCGGATTGCTGGAAGTCTTCGATTACCGCGTTGAACCACAGGATTCGCGTTTGATGAGTGATGACTCCATTGCTGACAAACCGGACATCAAACAACTCTCCTCAGTCGCCTTTCCTCTCAACGCGGGCGACATGATCATTGTCGATTCCGGCCGCTATCTGCATCGAGTCACCCCGGTCGTCGGCGACAAAATTCGCTGGGTCGCATGCAGTTTCATGGCCCACGCCCGCGAACGAAACGCAGTATATTGCTGGGGATGAGGCGAAGAGATCTCAAATTTCAAAATTTAAATACAGATTCTAAAATCAAAAATGTCTCCACAACTACCTGTCTACTTTGATCGCCTTATCGACGCCTGGGAAAACGGCTATTCGGGGCGTTGCGCACATCTGGGGCATTGGGACTTTGCTCCGGAACCGGATCAAACTGACCCGGAATCCGAAGGCTTTAGAATTGCTCAGCAGCGACTTGATGACGTGATGATCGAGATGGCAATGGTTCGATCGGCACAGTCGGTCCTGGACATCGGCTGCGGATTCGGCGGACTGATCGAGTGCCTCGATTCGCAGTTCTCAGACATGAACCTGACAGGCATCAACATCGACCCTCGACAATTGGATATTTGTCAGCGACTGCGTTCAAAGTCGCAAAACTCCATCCGCTGGCAGGAAGCCGACGCCTGCGAATTGCCTTTCGCCGACAACTCGTTCGATCGTGTGTTCTGTGTCGAAGCCATATTTCATTTCTCTTCACGCCGCACGTTTATCGCGGAAGTTCGTCGAGTGCTCAAACCCGGCGGCCGATTCGCCGCTTCGGATATCCGACTGACGGATTCGGCAGTAACCTCCAGCACTCCTCGCTTCATGATTCGGGCACTGCTCAATGATGGCTATGGCCCATGGCCCGATCCGTGGTCCACCAATGGAACGGTGATGTCGATCTGTCAGGAACTTGGGTTTATGGATCTTCGACTGATGGACGCCACTGAAAACACATTGCCCATCTACGACTACATCGTTTCAAAGAAACACAACGATGACCACGATCCGGGCGACTCCGCCGCTCGATCAGCCATGGTACTCCGCTGGCTACATCAGAACGGCGGACTAAGGTATGAGTATTTAAGTGCAGTGAAACCATGACAATTGTAATCGCAATCTGTGGCACGATGGGAAGCGGCAAAACAACGGCCGTCGAAAACATTGCCGCTGCGCTGCCGGATTGCGTAACGCTGCACGAAGATGATTACAATAAGACGACAGACCGATCGCTGGACGACATTGACAACTGGTGGAATCGCGGCGCAAACGTTGGCGAATTTGATTTGTCCGCATTAATCAGCCATTTGGTGTTCGTGTGCCCAAATTCTGTCATGTCAAATCCCGCAGCGATAGAACATCAGCGGACTGACGTCCCCCGCTCGCCTCGCTTAGCAGGACGTGGCAAAGGTCAGATCGTGCTGCTCGAAACCCACTTCGGTCGGCTGCATCCTGAACTCAATTCGTGGATCGATTTTCAGTGCTGGATCGACGTTCCGGCAGATATTGCCGTTGCACGAAAGATCGCACAACTCAGCAACCAAATGCAAACCAGCCAATCTGACGAGTTTGGGCATGATGGTCTGCGTTGGATAGAGAACTTCTGCAAAGGCTATCTTGGGACGACTCGTAAACTATTTGAAATGCAGCGACAACAAGTCCGCGATTTGTCAGATCTGTCGATCGATGGACAGGCGACACCTTTGGACGTCTGCACGGAGTTTCTTCAGCGTTTACCACAGGAATACAAGCCGGAGTAGATGAAAAGCGTCTCGTGCATGTGAGCCGCAAGGCGCTAGTTCCAATCGCGGGGACGTAAGGCCAGCGGGGGATGTTAATCCGCCGATTTATTGCAAATGACGCGAAACTCAGAGTACTTACTTATCCGCTCGCAAGTCAGATTCCTTAAGTTCACACCAAAGTAGCAGGCACTCTCCGTGTGCCGTCCGCCAGTGCATGTGTTTTAAATAGCTGCGGCACTTTTGGAAAGTGCCTGCTACATTTACCCGCGGCTAGCGCCCTGCGGCTCACGTTTCAAAAAGGCATATCGAAATGACAAGCATCCCGAAACCTCGACTTGAATCCATCGCGGGGCGACTTCCCAAGCGAGTCGTCATCGTTGGCCACAATGAATCGGCATGGATGGCGGCGGCCTATCTTGGCCGACACTTCGCAAAATTGGATTGCAAATTCACCGTTGTCTCCAGCGGACAGTCACGGGGCGAGTTTCCAGGGGAGTCCTCACTTCCGTCGCTGCGTGGGTTACTGAGCAATCTGCAAATCGACGAACATCAAATGATGCAGCAGACTCAGGGCACGTATCACTTAGCAACGCAGTTTTCGGACTGGGTCCAAACCGAACGCGATTTCTGGAAACCGCTGGCCGCCACTGCACATCGCTCAGCGGGATTGTCGCTATTCGAGGCGTGGTTTGCGGAGCGATCCGCCGGTCGTCTGCTTCGACCATTCCATTCGTATTCGCTGAATTGGGGCGCATCTTTAGCGGGGAAAAGTCCGTATGGATTCTCGGGGCCGTCCTTGAGTTCCCAGTCCGGTGCCTACGCATTTCATCTTGACGGCAATGACTTCGCGGCATGGCTGCGACAGATCGCGCTGGCTGCCGGAGTGGAAGAGATCACAAGTGATATCGCATCATTGGCTTCCAACGGTCGTGGCGGAGTGGCTCAACTTCGACTGACGACAGGTTCTGCCGTAGCCGGTGATTTCTTCATCGACTGTACGGGAGGCGAGGCGAGATTAATGCGGGCCGTTACCACAGATGCGTATGAGTCCTGGAACGATCGATTGCTCTGTGACCGCAGGATTGCTGTTCGCCTGCCGAGCCGCCGCCAGGTCCCGCCGTTCTCTCGCATCACGGCACTTGAAGCGGGATGGTCGTGGCAGTTTCATCTGGCAAAGTCGATCGACGTCGGCTACAGCTTTGCGTCGCAGTTCGTGACAGACGAAGTTGCATGGCAGCAACTGCGTGAGTCGTTGCTGATGGACGGCATTCCCGCTGTCGATGACATCACTCCCACGTTTTCTGCGTCTCCTTGCGGTCGTCAGACGAAATTCTGGCGTGACAACGTGTTGACTCTTGGAACCGCTGCCTGCCAAATGGATGCACTCGTCTGTGCCGGTCGACACTTGAGTCTGCTTGGAATTGAAATGTTCATGGAGCTGTTTCCTGAGCGATCTGTTAACAAGGCGAGTGTCGATTACTACAACGAACGGATGGCCCTTGCCGTCGATGAGATCCGCGATTTTGCGCAGCTCCATTACTCGCTCAGCAAACGCACGGATTCGCCTTTCTGGCGTGCGGCGACCAATGTACCAGCCTCCGCGAATATCAAGCAACGGTTGGCTTTGTATGATGCCTGCGCCACCGTTGGGCCACTCGCTCCGGAAGCCTTTGCAGAATTCGAATATCAACACTTGCTCGCAGGCTGCGGTCGTCTGCCTTCAAAGCCGACGGTCAATTCCCGATCGGCCGATCCGGCGATGATTCAGCAGGGTCTGCGATCACTTCTCAAATCGAACGAGGCTGCTTTGAAAGATCTTCCGTTGCATGAAGAGCTGCTCGACTGGATCCACACGCCTCAGAGTGGACAGCAAAAATCGGCTTAGGATCGTTAAAACAAACTCACTTACTTTTGTGAGCGGGCAAGGCGCTAGCAAGGGGTTGAATTCATCATAACCCGCTGCGTCAGCGAGGGATGGTTCGCGAAACACGTAGGCCATTTTATCCCTCACTGACGTTTGGGGTGTGAAAACCCATTAAATCAACAGACCGCTAGCCGCCGGTAAACTGCAGTTGATCTAACCGGCGGCTAGCGTCTTGCCGCTCACCTATTCATCAAGCAATCGTAATGTCCACTGATTACCTGATCATCGAACCCTTCCTTCACGATGCTTTGCAGGCGCGAACTCTGCAAGCAGCGTTTGACCTGGGAGTCATCGATCGAGTTGAAGCGCGTGAAGTGGTCGTGCAGTCTCAGTTGTTCCGAAATCTTGCCTGTGACGCGGCTGGTGCTCAGTTTTTGATTGACGTGCTGACGAAGGCTGGCGTGCTGAGCGTTGCGAAGGCGACGGCTGAAGACCCCGACGCAAAAAATCATGGCACTGACGTCCCCCGCTCACCCGAGGTTTCTCTAACAGCAGCTTTCAAAGCGGCGTTGAAGTACCGCGACCTTTTGCAAACGAAGCTCCAGTTTTCGGAACTCGTTGCCCCGGATTTTTTTGCCCGCTTGCCGCAACTGCTGAGTTCCTACGAAGAATTCATGTCTACGTCGATGCTGTTTGAGCTGTTCGACTACAGTCGTTGTTATGAAGTCACGCCGGAGAATTGTCTTCGAACGTCGCGCTGGATGCAGTTGACGTCGATGTTAACTCGCTACGAGGCCCCGGTGTGCTGCGATCATTTTCCGTTTGCCGAACATCGCCGCATGTTGGATCTGGGCGGAAACAGCGGGGAGTTTGCAGTCCAGGTTTGCCGCCGAAATTCGGCACTGCACGCCACCGTCGCGGATTTGCCAGTCGTCTGTCATGTGGGAGCTCGACACGTTGCTCCATTCGCGGAAGCGCCACGCATCCAGTTTCAGCCGCTGCATTTTATCGAAGACGATTTTCCGAACGGACACGATTTGATCACCTTCAAATCTGTGCTCCACGACTGGCCCGATGCTCTGGTTGAGGTGCTCATCAGAAAGTGCTTCGATGCCTTGCCAGCCAATGGTCGCCTGATGATTTTTGAGCGACAATTCTGGGACATCAGCCTGCACTCGATGCCGTATGGTTTACTGCCGGTACTGCTGTTCTTTCGATCTTACCGTCGGCCGGAGTTCTACACCGCACTGCTTTCTGCAGCGGGATTCTCCAGCATCAGCGTCACTACGGTGCAGCTTGAGGTTCCGTTCATGATCATCTCTGCCCAAGCGAGCGGCAGATAATGCAGGTGCCTAGCGCTCGATGATTCGGCTGCCGCGTGCTGGCGGAAGGTCTGCGCTGAGGTAGGTCCTCCTTGCCGAGGAGGACTTTCGCTGAAAGGCGAACCCAGGGGCGGACGTCCGCTCAACGCCGTCGCGTTGCCCTGTAAGTTACGGTGATCTGGCTGGGATCTGTTGGGGGCCATCCAATGTCAAAAAAGAGGCATGACCTTTGATCTCATTCGCGCGGAACCTGCATTTTCTTAAGAAGGAACCGAATCAAGCATATTCATTGAAACGGTTCATGCCACCTTTCAAGACTCCAAGGAAGCCAAAGTTCCGGCGGAGCTACATATCTATTCGGACGCCGGCCATGGATTTGGATTCAGGCCTGCTGCCACGAATGCTGCCGGTGATTACCCTATGCGGCTTCGCGAATGGCTGGTTGATAGTGGATGACTTTAAGCTGCGGCTTGCTGGTTTGCAGACCTCCTGCGAACTGAAATACGAATCGCCAGTGCATCGCAAGGCCGCTGAGCACTGCGATGTGCCACAGTTCGTGCGGGCCCATAATGCCGTGGATGATAGTCGGTCCGTGAAACAGCAGCACGATCGCACCGAGTGTGTAGGACGCGCCGGCGAATACTGCGGGCTTGATGAAAGTCCATCCAAGTCGCCGCCACAGCACAATGGCGGTGGCGAGACTTCCCCAGCCACAGAGTAGAAAGATCGAGACACCAACAGCGTCTGAGATCCATGCGTGAAAGATCATCCTGAATAGAATTCCGATCACAGCGATGGTCCAGATTCCAACCAAGGCGATCCATCGTGCGCGACCGGTGAACAGAATCGCGTGTATGGGAGTCATGCTGCCTGCGATCAACAGAAAGATTCCAGCGACATCAGCCCGCAGGAGAAAATCACGAGTTGGCCCAGGCCATGTCAGGTGATACGCGCTGCTGAGGATCAGCAGTAAAACCGACGAAACCGCCATCACCACCAGACTGGACGTTCTGACCCAATCACCACGGCCGCGTCGAATCAGCAAGATGGCCATGACTGCAAAAACCAACGCACCCAGCATATGGCTGATGGCACTCATTGGCTCCCGGCAAAAGGGCAATGGAAAAGCGGCGATATCATCAATGAAAGCGCGGTCCATTTTTTGTCGTCTCTTCCCTTACGTCATAAAGTACGTCAGCCTTTCCTGGCTGACTTATTCTACTGCGTGTCAGGCTGGAAAGCCTGACGTACTTTTCAGTCCGTAACGCAGAACTTTAGCGAATCAGCCTCAGTTCACCAACGCCGAAACACTGCTCAGCGCGAGCGTTTTTTGATCAATGTGACTGTTTGAAATCTTAAATCTGAAATTTTCGATTTTATTCACATCTTCAGACGGCGGCCGACCTTTGCAAATGCCTCAACGGCTCGTTCAAGCTGCGGGCGGGTGTGAGCCGCTGACATCTGAGTGCGAATGCGAGCCTCACCTTTGGGCACGACCGGAAACGAAAAGCCTACGACATAAATTCCTTCCTGCAACAATTCGTCGGCCATCTTGGTGGCCAGTGCGGCATCGCCAACCATGACGGGCGCGATGGGATGCTCGCCCGGCAGAATTCGAAATCCGTTTTCGGTCATCGCCGAACGGAAGTACGCGGTGTTCTCACGCAATTGTTTTCGAAGCTGATCAGATTCGCTCAACAGTTCCAGTGTTCGAACTGAAGCTGCTGCGATCGGCGGAGCCAGCGTATTAGAGAACAGATACGGACGTGATCGCTGACGGAGCAGATCAATCAGTGGTTTGCGGCCACTTGTATATCCGCCGCTCGCACCACCAAGTGCTTTGCCGAGCGTACCAGTGATGATGTCGATGCGATCAGAAACACCAAAGTGTTCGGGTGTACCGCGACCGTTCGGTCCCATAAAGCCAACGGCGTGCGAATCATCGACCATCACAATCGCGTTGTATTTGTCCGCCAGTTGGCAAATGTCGGGGAGATTTGCGAGATAACCATCCATCGAAAAAACACCGTCGGTCGCGATCATCCTAAACCGACAACTCGCCGCAGCCTGAAGTTGTTCTTCCAGATTGGACATATCATTATTGCGATATCGAAACCGCTGCGCTTTGCAGAGACGTACTCCGTCGATGATGCTGGCATGATTCAGTTGATCGGAAATGATGGCATCCTGATCGCTCAGCAGAGTCTCAAACAAGCCTCCATTCGCATCGAAACATGATCCGTAAAGAATCGTATCGTCGGTGCCAAGGAAGCTGCTGAGTTTTTGTTCCAGCGTCTTATGAATCGTCTGAGTCCCGCAGATAAATCGTACCGACGCCATCCCGTAGCCCCAGCGGTCGAGCGCTTCATGGGCGGCTTTGATAATTTCCGGATGATCAGCCAGACCCAGATAATTGTTCGCGCACAGATTCAGAACTTCGCGTTGATCCTGAAGTCGGATATTCGTATGCTGGGGAGAATCAATAGTGCGTTCTGCTTTGAACAATCCCTGATCGCGAATGGATTGTAATTCTGCTGCGGCATGTTCAAGAAATGACGTCATGGTCAGGTCCGAGTGCTGGAATTGTCGATATGATCGTTACAGCTCATACTTTAGGAAAATCGCGGTCGCTCGCTACTCAACAGCGAAAACAGTCTATCATGCCACGAAGCCAGCCGAATCATCACGCCCATTCCCCCGACTCGTCCGCAAATCTGCTAAAGTCTCAGGAGGAACGTTGCGAGACGTGAATGAGTCGCCGTACGATGCCGATAACTTGTTGCAGATGCCGATCTTGTGTGATAGCTCGCCGTTTGGCTCTGGCCTTACAGAGTTTCAGGGTTTTGACTTCACCGAGTTTAAAGGCAGAACTGCTGTCGGTATACCAAGCCGCCCTTGTCCAGATCTGAGACACGCGACATGTCAAAAAAACAATTGCTAGCCCTGGCTTTTCTCGCTGCGATTCCAGCGACTGGGCTATTGATCAAGATGCTGTTTAGCCTTGGCTATCTGCTGGCAGACCAATCCAGCGCCGGGGCTGTGGTTTGGATTATTTTCATCGTTTGCCTGCTGGGCAGCGTATTCTTTGCCGCGTTGCCACTTTTGCTATGGCTGTATTATCCGGCCGCCGGATTTGAAGGCGCTGTGGCGACTGCCGGAGCGGGCGCATCAAATCCAGCCGCAGCTCGTGGAGGAAAAGCTCCAACGATTGGCGACGATGTTGATAACGATGATGCTGAATACGAAGAAGACGGCGAATCTGACTACGAAGAAATGGAAGATGAAGCCGCTGCGGACGATGGTGAGGCGTACTTCGAAGAAGATGCCATGGAAGAAGACGACGACAATTTCGACGGCGGCTTTGACGACGATGACGACGACAAAAAACGATAGTCGGGCGACTTACGTCGCTCCGCTCGCTCGTGGTCTGTCCATGTTGAGTTTCCTGGTGGCGCTGACCAATTGGCCGCGGTCCCGAAAAGTACGTCAGGCTTTTCAGCCTGACATGAAGCAAACCAAGTCAGCCTGGAAAGGCCGACCTACTTTATTTCGGGACGATTCCTGGTGACGCGTTCAACTCGCGACTGCTACGACCTTCCCGGATACTGGGATCTGGCATTCAGCGACGAAACCATTCCGGAAGCGGACTTTCTGGAAGCTGTCGCAAAGCAGTTTGGTACGCGACCGGCAAAGTCTGTTCTGGAGCTCGGTTGTGGTGGCGGACGACAGACTCTGGAAATGTCGAAACGCGGATTTTCCGTCACGGCAATCGACCTCAATCCTGCCTGTGTCGATTGGACTCAACGACGTCTGAAACGCAGCGACTTATCTGCCCGCGTCGTGTGTGGAGACATGGCTGACTTCCAGCTTTCCGCACGCGTTGATCTCGCTCACTGTTTGGTGAATACGTTCCGACACCTCATTAGCGAACAGTCAGCTCAGGATCATTTGCGGTGTGTTGCAGCAGCGTTGAAGCCGGAAGGAATTTACGTTCTTGGCTTTCACTTGCTGCCACCGGATGCTGCGGAGATTGATTGTGAACGCTGGACGATTCAGCATCGAAAAACTCGCGTCACAACCACCATTCGAGTGCTCGATTTCAGTCGGCAAACCCGTGTTGAAACGGTTCGATTCAGCCTGAAAGTCACGATGCCAACTCGCATCATTCGAACCTCAACCGACCATCGTCTCCGGATCTATCGCGCTGACCAGTTTCGCAAACTGCTGCGTGCGGTGCCTGAGTTTGAATTGCTTGGCGTCTACGACTTTTGCTACGACCTGTCCGAACCACTTCGTTTGAACGACGAGCTTGGCGACGCCGTGTTTGTGCTGCGAAAGAAGAATGCGATCCCAAAACGTTCGTCAGGCTTTCCAGCCTGACACGAAGAAGTTCATGTCAGCCTGGAAAGGCTGACGTACTTTCTTTCAAGCCTGCTCCTACGGTGACAACCGCTGACGAATCCACGTATTGTCGTCTTGACGCAGGTATTCAAAGCGATCGTGAAGGCGACTCGGTTGGCCTTGCCAGAATTCTATCCGTTCAGGAACGATGCGATATCCGCCCCAGAACGAAGGCAGCGGAACTTCACCATTGGAAAATTTCTGTTTCAGTTCCGCAAGCTTCATCTCCAAAAAACTGCGAGATGTGATCACGGCGCTTTGTTGTGAAACCCACGCTCCCAACTGACTGCCTCGTGGTCGAGATGCGAAATACTTCATGGACTCCATCACGGAAACTTTTTCCGCAACACCTTCAATCTCCAGTTGACGCTGCAAAGGCAACCATTGAAACAGCAGCGACACTCGAGCGTTTTGGGCAATGTGTTTTGCCTTCCGGCTTTCCTGATTCGTAAAGAAAACAAACCCGTCGGTGTCGTAAGATTTCAGCAGCACAGTTCGTTGCGTCGGCTGGCCACGGTCATCGACTGTCGCAACGACCATCGCGTTCGGTTCCAGCAGTTCAGCCTTCACGGCAGCTTGGTACCATTCTTCGAATTGCAGAAACGGACTTGTTGAAAGGCTGCTCTCGTCGATAGGAGGCGCGCTGTATTCTCGGCGTTGGTCGTGCATGGGTCGGACGCGGGTTCTGGTGGGAATGGAAACATACGGAATGGGAACGCAGTGAAGTGCAGGCGAGTTAAATGTACCTTACTCGGTCAGGAACGAGGCTGATATTCGTCGCGCGCGGTAAAAGATGAGGCGCTCGATAGTCTTACGACTGTCGGCCACCTTCTCCCTCTTGCAAGGGGAAAAGACATGCCGCCGACCGCCGTTCAAGCCATCCATTCACAGCGCGCAGGTTATTGTAGTTGATCAGACTCCCGCGTCCAGAACGGCGGCCATGGCGAACCACAAGGGCGGACGTCCACTCAACGGCGACGGGTTGCCCTGCAATCAACGAAGGTCTGGTCGCAGGTTGCAGCAAGCTGCAAAGTCCTTTCCGGCAGAAAGGACCTACATAAGACAGTCCTTTCCGGCAGAAAGGACCTACATAAGACAGTCCTTTCCGGCAGAAAGGACCTACATAAGACAGTCCTTTCCGGCAGAAAGGACCTACATAAGACAGTCCTTTCCGGCAGAAAGGACCTACATAAGACAGTCCTTTCCGGCAGAAAGGACCTACTTTCACCATGATCCGCGACTGCACCCAGCATCACCCAACAAAACGGGCCGAAGCATCTTCGTTGATCGCCAGTGTCGCACCACCATCCGCCTGACACGAGCGCCCAATGCCGCAAAGTGGCATGATGAAGCCCTTGCCCATGCTGGAGAAAACTCGCAGATTAAAGCCGCCTTGATCGGCATCCGGCAGCGCAGAACGCATCACGAATTTTTCAGGTTCGCGACGTACAGATGCGAACATGGATGAAGTTTCAGATGCCGTTGCCGTATTCCCGAAAAACGGTCGCGCAGAGTGCATCGGATCGTTCGTCCGGACGGCGAATTGCGATGGATTCTTGGTCAGACGCTGAATGGCTGTATCCGATGAGCACTCTTCTGAAACTGCAATTTCCAGCTCTGGTTCTTCGATCAGATATTCACGGATCATCGCAGGCACAAGCTGCGTAAAGCTGCGAACGTTGGCAACGCAACTTCCTGGCGGATTCACAACATTGACCGCTCCGTTTCGCCACGCTTTGCAAAGACCAGGTACGCCAATCAGCGAATCCGGTCGGAAACAATTGGGATCCAGCAGATCATCATCGACACGTCGAACAACCGTGTGGACTCTGATTCGCTTCAGGCCGGTGACGAGTTCAACAACTCCGTTTCGAACAACCAACTCTCCGGCCTGAGCAAGCGTTGAGTTGACTGTGCGCGCCAGGAATTCATTTTCACGAATCGTGGGATTGTAGCGACACGGGTCCAGCACAACGGCCGTGCTGTCCGGTGTTGCCAGGCCAGACTTCGCGACAGAATCTGCCAACCAGCGATTCAGATCATTCACCGCGCTTTTGGAAATTGTACGAGAACGGTCGATCAGCCTGGTGAGAAGTTCCATGCCAGTGGGAACAGAAAGGTTCTGGTCGATGACTGTTATCTGTCCATCGCTACCGACGTAAAGATCTGTCGATGCCAGCCATCCCCATGAAATTGAACTACGAGAAACTTCGCCGATCTGACCTACCAAGTTCTGCAGCATTTTGCAGAGGGATCGATTGCCGAGAAATAAGTCGGGAATAGCACGCCTTTGAAACACATCGTCCAAACAAGCGGAAATTGCTTCCATGCGTTGCCGAATGCCGCACGCGATCTGCGCCCACTGCCGAAAACACAGGGAATTTCCAGAACTGCTGGCAATCGGTGTCGTTAGGTTTGCTCGGCGATATTTCAGCGGACATGTAGCGACGGCGGTGAGCTTAGTCCTGCCTGATTGTGGCGCCGTTATCGCCTGCAAAGCTGGCAAGCGGTGGCCGCCAGCCGGACGATTGGGATGTCTCTCCAGACCGAACGCTTTGGGCGATTCAGCCATAAGATTTTCAGTTTCTCGCAACATTTTTCGTATCCTGAAGGAATCAGCACTCAAAAATCCCGTTCCCCGGCTCCTGTCAGGCTGTCGATTGAGTCGGTTTTCACAAACCGACACTCCAGTGAGGGATAGAATTACCAGCGTTTTCGCCAAGCATCCCTCGCTGACGCTTCGGGTTAGGATTAAATCGACAGCCTGCCTGTCTGCAGGGACCGCAAAGCCCATGCCAATCAGAACACCGCGTTTCTCATAAGGTTCGCCAAGTGGCGTTCGGTTTTCTGTATTTCCCATGCGCGCTTACAAGTTCCACTGGGCTCATCACCCAATAGCGTGAACTTAACGACTGCGTCCACGCTATGGGACTGTTCCTGCCTGGACTCTGGTTTGACGACAAATCAGGTCTATTTTTTAAGGGACAGCACTATTAACAGGACGCCAAAAACCTAGTTTGAAATTTACTCAAGTGTTGCAGCTTTCTACTTCAATAATGACGTTTTCAGGCAACTCATCGATACACTGTTGCAGATGATTAGCAAGTGCTGTCGCATCGCATGAGTGCTGAGCTTCAACACACCACAAACGTTGCGTTTGTACGCTATGATGCCGAATGACCTCTACGGATTTTTACCTGGTAATATCAACACCTTCGCCCTTCGCGATCGGATTCACGCCAAAACCGCTCAATGAAGACGCATGATGCTGTAGCGAAACTTGTCAAGCGTTTCGGATGTTCGAAGAAATGGCCGAAAATCTTGACGACTTTCGCTACTGGCTTTATCGTTGCCGTTCTTGTTTCGTTGTGCAAAAATTCACTATGAAAAACACAGACCTTGATCAGCTTTCAACATGGCAGTTCGAACTGCCGCCGGAACTCATTGCATCTCGCCCGGCCGCAAAGCGTGATGATTCGCGGCTACTCGTTGTGAATCGTGGCAGCGGCACGATTGAACATTCGCATATTCGTGAACTGCCCTCATTTTTAGACCCGCAAGACTTGTTGGTCTTTAACAACACGCAGGTCATCCCGGCTCGACTTTTTGGTTTTCGAACAGCCACGCAAGGCCGCTGGGAAGGTTTGTTTGTCGAACAGTCTGCCGCAGGTGAATGGACGATTCTGTGCGACACGCGAGGTCGTTTGACTCCCGGCGAAACTATCACTGTACTTCGTGCGTATGGCGAATCGACAGGCGATGGGGTGGACCTCAATCATCAACAGTCGGTGCCTGAGTTACTTTTAACGCTGAAGGAAAAACTGGAAGACGGAAGCTGGCATGTTGAAGTTTCTGATCCTCGTTCAGCGTTGGTGATTCTTGCGGAGTTCGGAAGTCTTCCGCTGCCGCCATATATGGGGCGTAAGCTGGCTGATGCTGACGATCAGGTTCGTTACCAGACAGCCTTTGCATCACAACCCGGCGCGGTTGCGGCACCCACAGCCGGGCTGCATTTCAGTCCAGAGTTGTTGCAGCAATGTCGCGAACGAGACATATTGTCGGCCGAAGTGACACTGCACATCGGGATCGGTACGTTTCGGCCAGTGACAAGTGAGCGACTTTCTGATCATCTCATGCACGATGAATGGTGCCGACTTGCGGATGATGTGTGTCAGTTGATTCAACAAACTAAGTCGATGGGCCGCAAGGTGACTGCCATCGGGACGACATCTGTGAGAACGCTGGAATCAGCGTTTGCAAACCGCGGTCAGATTGGACCGTGGGAGGGCCGTACGCGGTTGTTTATTCGTCCCGGTTATCAGTTTCAAGTTGTCGATCGACTAGTGACCAACTTCCATTTGCCCGGTTCGACGTTGCTGGTTCTGGTGGCGGCGATGGCAGGTTACGAATTGACGATGGAAGCCTATCGAAAAGCCGTCGAACAGCGATATCGCTTCTACAGCTATGGCGACGCGATGCTAATCCGATAGAATGTCATCACGATTCAGTCGAGTCGCACATGTTTGTAGTCTCTGAATAGAAATTCCTGTAAGGCCCAAAATCCGTGTCCGCGTTGAATCGTATCCTGCACTCTTTGTTTTTGATGATGGCCCGCTTGTTTCTTGTCGCGTGGATCGGTGGAGCTGCGTTGTTCGTGGTGACAAGTATCGCCGAACAACGCTCGCCGGAATTTGATTCCGCCACGAAAGATCGCCTGGCAACGGTGCGTTTTCCGTTGTACTATCAGTTCGGGGCACTTTGCCTGGGCACATCAATTGTCGCAACTGGAATTGCGGCGGTGACCGGGAAGCGTGAGACTCGTAAACGATTGATGGCTGGTTTGACGCTGTGTCTGGTGTCTGCCGGCATCGCGAGGTACGACTATGTGGAAGTCTATTCGCCGTTGCAAAAAGCGATTACGCCACCCGGTCAGGTTCGTGGCCCGGAATTTATCACTCTGCACGAACGATCTGCCTTGGTGAATGAAATTCATATCTCACTGGCACTGCTGGCAGCGATCATTATTTGCTTACCCAATCGGACGGAATGATTGCGTAGACACTTTCAGATCGTGACGAGACTGGAGTCCCGTCCTGCGGTCGTCTAGACTTCCAGTTCTTCTGGTCTGGCACAGGCCCTGCTTTCAAATCACCAGATCTTGCATCAAGTGGAATATAATATGTCGATCGATGTCACCTGCCAGGGTTGCAGCAAAGCCTACTCCGTCCCGGATGAACGCGCGGGACAGCGATTCAAATGCAAAGCATGTGGAACGGTGGTCTCCGTGCCGGCAGATGAATGGGGTTTTGATTCTGGCAACGCAGCATTCGGTGGCAACACGTCAACTGGTGGCAGCGCAGCCGGATTTGCAGATCCCCACAATCCCTATGCGGCACCCTTAGCATCCGGGACGGGGACCAATCGGATCGGTCGAGCGGAGGCATTGTCGAAAACCAATATCTGCGCGATTTTCTTATACATTCTCGCCGCCCTCTCTATTCCAACGCATGGTGTCAGTGCTGTCTTTACGATTGTTGGAGGTAACGCTGATGGACCAGGCATGCGAGCACCGGCGAATGATGCGGAAAGGGCAGGACGAATGGTGGGTGGTCTGGCTGCCAGCGTTTTGCTCATCGTGATGAACACCATCGTGATCGTGGGTGCCTATCATCTGCAAAATCTTAAAAAGCGTTCGACTGCAATGACCGCAGCAATTATCTGCTGTATCCCCTGTTGCAGTCCGTGTGTGATTCTTGGAATCCCATTCGGAATATGGGCGCTCGTCCTGCTCAATAGCCCAGAGATCAAGCCGCACTTTGAAGGCTGAGATTTCGTTCGCCGATTTCCAACCACTCATTCACTCACTAAACTACGTCCTTAATATTTGCATTGGTGGTTACAGGAGAGAGTCGAGTGGAAAGAAAATGGACGTTTCATCCGCATGATGAGGCGGGAATTCGGCGATTGGGTGGACAGTTGAGGATTTCGCCTCTGCTGGCTCAAGTGCTGATCGCGCGAGGGTTTACACAGGCTGATGCGGCTCGCGAATTTCTGGACGCAAAACTCGGCGACCTGCACGATCCCTCGGAACTGCCCGGCATTGACTCGGCTGCTGATCTGATTGTTCAGGCGATTCAGGACAAACGTCGCATTACGATTTACGGCGACTACGACGTCGATGGCGTAACCGGAACGAGTATCCTGTGGCATTGCCTGCAACTCAGCAACGCCACGGTGGACTATTATATTCCGTGTCGACTTGAAGAAGGCTACGGTCTCAACAACGCCGCGTTGCAGCAACTGCATGAAGAAGATCCAAAGCGGCTGGTGATCTCGGTCGATTGTGGCATCGCCAGTGTTGCCGAAGCGGCCATGGCCAAGGAAATCGGTCTGGACCTGATCATTACCGATCATCACCACATCGGTTCTGAACTTCCTGATGCGCTGGTGCTGGTTCATCCTCGTCTACCGGGATCGACGTATCCATTTGGAGAACTCTGCGGCGCGGGAGTTGCCTTTAAACTGGCATGGGCGATTTGTCAGCGTCTGGGCGATGGCAAAAAAGCCAGTCCACGCATGAGAGAATTTCTAAAGCAGGCCGTGGGCCTTGCTGCGTTGGGAACGGTCGCAGACGTGGTGCCGTTGCTGGGTGAAAATCGAGTCATCGTCCGTTACGGTCTGCAATCACTTCGCGAACAATCGTCATTGGGAATGAAGGCGTTGCTGGCCGTTACAGGGCTTCTCGACAAACCTGAAATACGCGCCGACGATATTGGTTTTGGCATTGGTCCACGGATCAATGCCGCGGGCCGTTTAGGACAGGCTCGCCTGGCCGTTGAACTACTGACCACAGAAAATCCCGAACGCGCAACGAAGCTGGCGGAGTATCTGAATACGCTGAATGACAATCGTAAGACGGTCGAACGGAGGATTCTGAAACAAGCCAGGGAGATGGTGGCCGAGAATCCGCAATGGGAAAGTCATAAGACGCTCGTGCTTGCGCATCATGACTGGCATCCGGGCGTCATTGGAATTGTGGCCAGTCGAGTGACCGAAGAGTTCAGTAAGCCAACAGTGCTTGTGGCGCTGCGTGACGATGGGACCGGTCAGGGTTCAGGACGTTCGTGGGCAGGCTTTGATTTGTATTCTGGTCTGGCGTCCTGTCGTGAACATGTTGACAGTTTTGGTGGTCACAAGGCTGCTGCAGGCGTTCGGATGAAGGCGACTGCTGTTGGTGATGTTCGGGAAACGTTGGCCGCATGGGCCGCCGAACATTTTCATCCGACCGTCACTGACACGGAACTACGCATTGATGCAGAAGTACTGCTATCCGAAGTGACGTTCGCCGCCGTCAAAGAGCTGGATCGGTTGGGGCCGTTCGGTCAGGCGAATCCAGTCCCGCGTTTCGTGGCATCTCGCGTCGAACTGGCGGAGCCACCAAAGACGATGGGTGAAGGTGATCGTCATCTGGCGATCAAGGTTCGTCAGCAGGGGACAACCATGCGCGGTGTGGCTTTTGGACGCGGCGAATGGGCGGCAGAACTGCAGGCAACCACCGGACCAATCTCCATCACCTTCGCGCCGGTGGTCAACACGTATCGGGGCTTCAACAAGGTGGAGCTGCATTTGATCGACTGGAAGTCGTCAGCCGCCCCTCGGGAGGCGCGTGGCTAAGCTTCTGTCGCATTCGGCAGGAAACGGCCGCCGCTCATAAACATGCCGTTGTCACATGGTGAGCACCATTCAACGCGGACGTTGTACTGGAACTCACGCGTTTCGCTGGCCATGCGAACGACAACATCACCGGGTGTGACAGCCCCCCGATGCAACATGCCGATACCGGTACGGCTGATTTCTCGAGTCATCGCGGAAATCGTATTGCCGCGTTGAGTTCGAATTTCGGCAGGCACAGAAAGTTCAAGTCGCTCGTTTGTGCGGCAGTTGGATGTGTTGGCCTTTCCGATACTCTCAAGGATTCGGCGAAGGTCATCAATCGTAGGACGGCTCCAGGGATCTTGAGTTGTCATCAGGAAACTCCTGCGTCGTTTCCGTTTGTTACGGAATTCAACGCCAGCGGCTTTAAGACTTTGTGTTGCCAAGCGACTACAGAGCAGTCGCGGCTTATATGAGCAACACTACGTCGCAACTTTCAAGTTGGCAAAAAGTCCTGATGAGAATTCAGGGAATCTGCTACCCGTTTGCTGTGCGGCTGGTCAGAGTCGCACGCTTTGTCCAACCTGGCGCGAATAGCAGAGCAATGACGACTATTCCACCAATCAACAGCATCCAGTTTCGGACCGAAAGAGACTGAATCAGCCCCGGCCGACTTGTGGCAGATGCCACACGGTCCGTTGATTCCAGCTCTGGAATCGGTGCCACAGGCGCGGCGGTGAAGTGGACGTCTCCGTTCCGAGAGGATTCCACGGCTGCCGGATGGATGACCACGTTCGATCGATTTCTGCCCGTGCGTGTTGTGACATCCTGATTGTGACTTGCAAAGGCCGTTTTGACAGACACATCACTGTTCTCTGTTGCCACGATCGAACAGTCGTCATCTTCGATATTGCCAGCCGTTGCAGATGGAGCTCCGAAGCCCGCGTTGTGAAACAATTTGCGACCCTCGATGGCATTCGACCGCAGCCGACTGACAGTACTACCCGGCGTTCCAGCGTACTCAAAGCCGCTTTCCTCGCCAGCATTTGGGCGGCGTGTTTCGTTCCATTTGAATTCGCTGTCCATGCCTTCGTTGTTCGCTGCCTGTGCTGTCTTTACATTCGCGGGGCGTATTTCCCGTGCATTTTGACGTGCGGCGGCCGTACCAAAAAGAGCTTCGGCGTCGGCAACATTGATATCAACTGCTGCTGACGTTCGCTTTGTTTCCTGAGTCACGGTGTGGGCCGCTTCAACCACTGAGTGACTGAAATTATTGGTTTCGGCTGCGACAAGGCTATCGAACGCTGCCAGAGAGTTTGTTGTCGATTCATCTACGACATCTCGAGTTCGCGCAGCTTTCAACGGCTCAGCGACAGGTTTGCTTTTCGACGCGGAAATTTTTTCGCTGTTCGATGAATCAGATCCCAGGAGATAATCGAATGCGTCAATTTGTTTTTCAGCGAGACTTGAAATATCACGCTGCTTTGAGTCGGCACTGGCAACAATTTTCGCAGCCTTCTTTTGTAATTTGTCTGCACTTGCGGCAACACTGTCTGCTGCTTCTGCCGTGGCAACTGTTCCTGCAGAGTTCAGCAGGAAGTGTTGTTCAAATCGCCTGGCAAGAGCATCGGAGTCCTCGGCATCGGTGCCAGCGGGATCAGATTTCGCAGGGGCTTTGATTGCAGCAACCTTCGCCTCTTTATCTAACTTCGCCTTCGGTTCATGGGTAAAGGCGAATTCATTTTCAACGGCCGCTGACTTAGCGTCCAGTTTGGCGAGTTCACGGCCAGGTGCCGACTTGAAAGTTTCCGGAGTTGGTCGTTTACTGTCGGCAGATTCCGTTTCTAAAAATGGGTCGGAACCAACGGAATCTCGCTTTGCAAATGCACGACTGATAGGGTTCGATGACTTCGCACGCTCTTCAGAGTCTGTTTCGGAAGGATCACTTTCGTAGGCAGCGTAGTCATCTTCTTCCGTCGCATCAGGCTTACTGAACGGCCGCCACGAGGTCATGCGCGCGGCGATCGAAGGAGATTCTTCTGCGTCGCCAGGTTCTTCAGCTTTGGCCAGCTTACGTTCTTCGGCTTCCAGTTCATCGATCGAATGGTATCCGTCGGTCTCATTTCGAGTGAAGATATTCTTCAGCCCACTTCCGGCACAGCCAACATGTGTGGCGGCAAGAAACAGGACAAATCCTCCGCTTGCGAGATTGCGATATTGAGACATTGAATTTGCCTTTAGATACCAGAAGCGTTTGAGAAAATGATTTCTGCTGTGCAAGTGGTGCAGCAGAATGCGGCCCCTTAGTCCTATCGGCGGGATCAATTGATCCAGAGAAAACAGTTGTGTCAAAGAGTTGGATTCTGCCGGGAAAGCATACTCATTCGTCCGATTGTGTTGACGGCGAAAGCACCGGGTTCTGTGAAGACTTGTCCGGCCAGGAACTGACAGAATTCCGCCAGCACCTGAGATCTTAAAAGAAAACCTCAAGTCAGCGTCGCGCGATCGGAACCACAACCTGCGATTTTGGCCGAAGTGCGCGACACGGAACATCAACCTGGGACGGCGTTCATCCGCATTCGCGGATTCTCTTGCCCGAGGCTGATATGCCCGAGCCTTTCAGGCTCCATCAAAGCGCCAAGCCTGGCCAGCCAACTGCCGCTTATTTCTACACATGTCGTTTTTCACCCTTGACCGAACTGACTTGTCAGCTTAAATTCTAAACATGTAGAAATAAGACACGGCTTCGGCGACTGAGAGGTAAACGATGGCGGTACAGAATCCGACAGAATTGGAACTCCTGATTCTAAAAGTCTTGTGGGAGCAGTCGCCGCTGACGGCAGCTCAGATTCGCGAGACGCTTGCACAACGTGGACGCAGTCTGGCTCATACATCCGTGATCACGATGCTGCAGCGAATGGTCGTCAAACGCCAGCTCGAACAGCTTGATCCGGTCGAAGGCAAAGCATTTCGCTTTTCGCCGCTGGTGGGCGACAAACAAGTTACTCAGGGGATGCTCGGCGATTTTGTGGACCGCGTGTTTGATGGTTCGGCCGAGGCGGTGATCTTGAGTCTGTTTGATGTGGGCGAATTGAACGCAGAAGAGTTGGCGAATCTTCGGAAGTTATTGAACAAGAAGCTGCGCGAGGTGACACCATGAGTGGATCAATCGATTGGCAAGTTCTTTCGCTGCAACTCGTAACAACCTTTGCTCATTTTCTATGGCAAGGTGCGGTGATTGGAGTCATGTTGGCCATGGTGCTGCGTCTCTGTGCGCGGCGATCTCCGAATACTCGATACGTAACGGCGTGTGTTGCGTTTGCGCTGTTACCAGTGTGTGTCGGGGGGACGTTTGCCCTTGTTAACAACAATGGCGATGCAATCTTTGTGACACACAGCGACGCTCAGAATTCGATACAAGCTTCGCCGCAGTTGAATCGAAATGCAGAACCGCCACACTTGTCTCAGCTTGTTCCGCTGGTCACCGCCGACGAACAATCATCGGCCGAGCCGCTGAATGTCACGTCGCAATCGGTTGATGCGGAGCTCGCTGAACGCTTCGAGCGAAGATGGTCAGGGCTATTGTCAATTCTTTCGCCCTACTTGTTCGGTGTGTATCTTGTCGGCGTCGCGGTGCTGCTGCTTCGCTTCGGAGTTTCAATTCCAAGCAGCGGCCGCTTACGTCGTGCCTGCCGATTGATCGAAGATGCGACTATTGTGCAGATCATCGCGGAACAGGCCGCGCGAATGGGTTTGAGGCGAATTCCGCTTGTTGGATTGTGCCATCGAGTTGCCGTACCGATCGTGGTTGGCATCCTGAAGCCGATGATTTTGCTGCCGCCGGCAATTCTGTGCGGTCTTGATCCGCAGCAACTCGCAGCGATCCTCAGCCACGAGATGGCTCACATTCGCCGGTACGATATGCTGGTCAATCTGATGCAACGCATTGTCGAAGCGGTGTTGTTCTTCCATCCGATAACATGGTGGATCAGTCGCAGTATCAGCATCGAACGCGAAAACTGCTGCGACGATATGGCAGTTGCGGGTTGCGGTCGTCTGCAATTCGCCAGCGCCTTGCTCGCGATGGCCGAACTGTGTGCAAATTCTCGCGGCCTGAACATCATTTCGCAACTGGAAGCCCTGGCGGCTGACGGCGGCAACGCTTCGCAACTCAGCACCCGCATTCATCGCTTGCTGGGAGAAGTGCAATCGCCTCGACTAATACCGTCGCGAACGGCATTGGCGACGTTGTGCATCGCTGTAATGATCTGTGGCAGTCTGTCTTTTGCGGTTGTTGCACAGTCGCGGGAGCCAGTTGTTCAGGAGGAGTCAAAACTGCCAGCGGCGAAAGCAGTCACTGAAACCGGAGTCGACAGTAGAGACAACAACGAGCGAGAAGTGGTTCAATCGGACATTGAAGTTACGACCTTTGATAGTTCTCGAGGTGAGGTGGTTTTCGTGGATCAAAGTGGTTTGACGTGCGCTATGGACATTGGCTCACGGGATGGATTGAAGGTTGGATTAACGTTTAGCGTTTACAAGCAGAGGCGAAAGGCAGCGGACTACATCCCAGCCCCGAAAAATTTCCACGGAAAGATCGAAATCGTTCGGATATCGGGTGACCACAGCGCGATGGCGCGCATCGTCAACCAGAATCCTGAAGATCCCGTTGCTCAGGGCGATCAAATTTATTCGCCACTATTTCAATCAGGCCGCAAGGTGCGAATCGCCGTCATTGGGAGGCTGGATTTCGACGGCCACCCCGGCAGCGATCGCGACGAATTTCAGCGGATCATCGAACACCAAGGCGCGGAAATCATTCTGCAGGTGGATGACAATGCAAAGATCCTAGGTAAAGATTCTAAAGAGCTGACGATTGAGGATATCAAAGAACAGCTAACCGAAGAAATCAGCATTCTTGTCGTTGGACATCTTGGGAATGCCAATGTTGCAGGCGTCGCCCAAAAAGAAATCTACAACCGCACGCAAACCATCAAACGTGAAATGCTTGAGGCCGCATTAGTCAAAGGGATCGCCGTTTACAATCTTGCAGACTTTCTGGACAGACTTGGCTATTCAACGAAGCCGGTGGTTTGGTCTACGGCGGAGAAATTTCCTGCAGCTGGCGGACCGAGAAAAGTGCAAAAAAACGGTCGATAAACGCACTTGGTAAGAAGAAAGATCCTGAACCGCCTGTGCGAGATGGCAAGACAATCCATCCTGAATCGTTATCTGCAGTTTCAAAGGAAACGTCACCGTTGTCGAAGTCAGCTGGTTTAGAACATGCAGACGAGCAGTCTTCTTCCGATCAAGCACAAACACTTTCACTGCACGTCATCAATGCCGAGGAACAGCCGATTCCCAATGCCGTGATCTTTGTTCGAACGGTCCCCGAGGAACAACTGAGTCTGAAGAAAACAGATGCGAACGGTCGGGCTGTGATTCAAAAGCAGCATGGAACGACTGTCTCCATCGAAGTGATTGCTGATGGATACCGTGACGCGGCTTTGATCGAATCCGGCAACGGCGAGAATACCTTGATCATGTCACCGCAAACCCGTGGCAAAACACTGTCGTCGGATGGAGACGAAATCTCCGGCGTGTGGCTGACTTCGGAGCCTATCGTCTTCAATGTCCAAGGTAAGCCGATGTTGCCGAAGCGAGATGCAGCAATGCCAGAACTCGACTGGAGCGACGAGCACGGCGACTTTCGATTGAAGTCGCTCGCACAACTACAAAACGCCGATTCAGACATCCCGCTGTTTGCTATCGACAGGTATGGTCGTCAGTCGTATTCGTTCCTGGCACCGGCTGAAGCGGCGAAGGAACAAAAATTGACGCTCACAAAAAGCTGCGAGATTTTGGCGACGTGTCGCTTCAACGGTCAGCAGGATCTGGACAAAGTTCACTGGCTGATCTACGACCAGAAGAATCGACAGATCGGAGAAATCCTGCCACAGATTACGGACTGGTTCAACGATTCATTAGTAAGCCTGCGGTTTCAACTTCCTGCCGGTGAGTACTCTGTGAAGGCGGAACCAGTAACACCGCCGAGGAATGAATTCACCATTGCTGTTTCTGTCCCTGTTGACAAGTGGTCATTGGATCTAGGTACTTTTGGGGATCAACTGGAAGTACCGGAATACGTTGGCGATCTGACAGTCGCAGAACGTCCGCTCGGCGAACACCTCAAGATCCCGAAAGGCGATTGGGGTACCGTTTATGGACAGATCACAGTCGATGCGACACGACCCGTGCCTGCGCCGAAAGTGATTCTCGGATCTCTTGCGATGCAGAAAGCGGGTTTTGCCAAACCTGTGTCCGCCGAAGACCTCCTGATCAGTACAACCACCAGAGGCCTGAAAAGCGTTTTTGTTTATCTTCGAAAGCCATCCGACACATTGCGAATTCACCCGGACTTGATTGAGTTGCCGGAACTGGCCAAACTGAATCAAGTCAATGGACGATTTGTGCCGCACACGTTGATCGTTCGCACGGGGCAGAAATTTGAATTTGCGAATATCAATATGAGGGATGGCAACTTTCACACATATCCGTTGAGGAACCAGGCGTTCAACCTGCTGGTGCCGTCGAAAACGAATACGATGATCCCTGGATTCGGTCGTTTCACGAAAGCCGAATCACTTCCCTTCAAAATCGCGAACGACAAATCGCCGTGGATGTCCGCGTATTGCATGGTTGTTGATCATCCGTATGCCACGATCACGGACTCAATCGGTCGCTTTGACATCGAGAATCTGCCGCCGGGGAAACATGTGCTCTCATTCTGGCACGAACGTGCTGGCTATCTGGCCCGCGATCTTGAGGTGACTGTCGAACCAGGCAAGTTGACTGAGATTCCATTCGATCCGATCAACCTGGACGTGCTGCAACCGCGATAAGGCTGGAGTACAGGTTTTTAGCCTGCGTCCGCGCAGTTGCGTTTTTAAGCTTGCAGACGGAATCACACGAATCGCAACAGCCTAAAGGCTGGACTCCAACTGACGGGAAGCATCTAAGAGGTCAGGGGTCAGCTTCTTTGACGTGTCTGATCTGCGAAACAAAGAGGCATGCCCCTTTGGATGTTCTCAGATGATTTCATCAAGATCCGTTTTGGACGTTCGTCGATTGGATGCTCCAGCATCGGCACAGGTGGTATAGTCGTTCTCTGTGTTCTCTGTCATTTTCTATCACAGATCGCGGACTGCCCAATTCTGTCGAAGTGATCCAGCATCGGCTGGTCAGTACCTTGATATCTGCAGTGTCTCGAAACAAAGAGACCTAATGATGTTTGATCGAAGGAAAAATTGATGTGCTTATGAAAGAACTTCGTTCGCGAGGAACACATTAAAGATTCACGACTCATTTTTCTGGTCGTGGCTGGCGTGACGGAAGCACTGCATGAGGATCCAGACGGCATGGATTTGACTGCTGATCAATTCTTTGGGGCATTGCCAGATAGCCGCCATCGCTCGCGCCAATGGAATGACTCTGGCGACTAACAATGTTGCCGAGTTCGGACGTGTCTCGCGGCTCCTTGTTGAGGACTGGGAGCAAAACGTTTGACAGTCGATTTTCTGCCACCTTTTTCGCTCAAGCAGTGAAAGGGGGACTAACTCACTATTGAATCAATGAACTGCCTCCACTTATCCCTTATCCGCTTGGAGAGCATCAAAGAGGCCTGACCCTTTTGATGCGTTCCCCTTTTGATGCGTTCCCCTTTTGATGCGTTCCCCTTTTGATGCGTTCCCCTTTTGATGCGTTCCCCTTTTGATGCGTTCCCCTTTTGATGCGTTCAAACCATTGAGAGCCGCGATTGAAGCAATCTGCAAATCGAGTGGACCAATTGGCGATCCCTGTTGAGCAAGATCGCTCCGCAGTTTTCCAAATACACGCGCCGTGTCGCCGGTGAACGGAACACTTTCGAAAGACGCGAAGAGAGATTTCAATACAGCAAGATTGTCCGCCGGGCGGGCACTTTTGAACGCACCGTAGTACAACTCCGCTTTCACAATGTCACACAACAACACGTCGTTCGGGTCATACGCCGCTAGGCGATCTTTAACTCTTGAGGGCTTGCTCTCAAGATGTCGAATCCAAACATTCGTGTCCGGAAGGTAGACCATCATTCAATCTCCAGACGTGTTGGGTATTCTCCTTGAGCTTCGCGTACAAGCTCGCCCTGCCAGGCACCTTCCGTTCGCTTCCAGATCGAGTGACGATCAGCAGAAGGAACAGTCTGCTTCGCCGCGACTTCATTCACCAGAATCAGAACACGCACGTCTTGTCCGTCCAGAAGACCACATTCCGTCGGAACCTGAATCATTCCGTTTTCAAGTTGTGATTGAAACTCAATGGCTTTCATGTCGAACACTGATATCCTCATCAAGCTGCGGCCAATGAATGCCAGAGCCGTCACGAATCAATCGCCAATCCGAACGCTCCACCGTCGTCGCGTGCTTCAGTCGTGGATACAAGACGACAGGAACAGATATGTCACGACCGTCTGAAAGCGAAACATTCAAACGATCGTCTGAGAGTGAAACATCGGTAAAGCTTGGTAATTTAATTTCAGTCGCCGAAATAGTCATTCCAATAGTAGAAAAAGCGATAAGGGCCGTGGCGGAATACAGTAGGCATGCTGCTATTTTATACGGAGGAGCCCCTGCCGGCAATGGTCGGGTCTGGGAGGATTTCAGTCGGATAACAGTGCTTACGGCGTTGGCGGATCGTTTTCGTAGTTGTGCCGTACGCCTGCGGAACGCACTGAATTGAGCAAGACTGAACAATACGAAGAAATTCGCGTGATGATTCAGTCGATGCCTGGCAGGTCTGGTACGACCGAAGACTTCAACGGAGTCGTTTGAGGAAAGTGACTCCTCCATGAGGCTGGATTACACAGGCTCTAGCCTGCGTCCGCGTTTGTGTTCAAATACTCACACTGCTGAATTCTGCTTCAACTTCAACTTCGTCTTCGCTTTCCTTCATCGACAGACCTTTCGCGAACCACGGATAAATGGCCGGAACAACAAGAGACGTCAGCAATGTTGACGTGATGAGTCCTCCAATCACAACCGACGCCAGTGGACGCTGCATTTCGGCACCGTCGCTGGTTGAAAGTGCCATCGGCAGGAATCCGAGACTTGCGACAAATGCAGTCATTAAGACAGGCCGCAGGCGGGACAACGCCGTTTCTCTTGTCGCTTCCGGCAGTGGCATGCGTTGTTTTCGAAGATGTTCGGCGGCACTGACCCAGACGAGACCGTTAAGTACTGCGACTCCGAACAACGCGATGAATCCGACACCGGCTGAAATACTGAAAGGCATGCCACGCATCTTGAGCGCAAAGATTCCTCCACTGGCGGCCATTGGAACGGCAAGATAGATCAGCAACGCCAGACGAGTGGATTTGAACGATGTATAGAGTAACAGGAAGATCATGAGCAACACGATCGGCGTGATCATGATCAGGCGGCGACTTGCCGACTGCAGGTTCTCAAAGTCTCCGCCCCAGCGAATTTCAATTCCGGTGGGTATCGTCACGTCTTTCTCAATCGTTCGCTGCGCGTCTGCCACGAATGTTGCGACGTCCCTGCCTCGCACATTGGCCGAAACAAATGTGCGGCGACGATTGGATTCATGGTCCACGGTGGGAGGCGTCTCTTCAATACGAATATCCGCCAACTCGTCCAGCGGAACTGGCTTGCCGCCTGATCTGCCGCGATATCTTTTGTGCCAGTTTTTTCTGCTGCGGCCTGGTCGGCGACAGCTTGCAGAAAATCATCGATAGCGGAGAGAGTGAATGCCTCTGAAGCATCGGCTTCCGCATCAGCCGCGATTTTTGCGGCTCCGGCGGTGGCATTCGCGTATACAGACCATGCATTCATCCTCGCATTGGCGGCGGCAGCCGCAGCAGTCGCGGCGGCGTTCATGTATCCCTGCCACGCTGTCGCCTCGGAAGTGGTCGCCGTCGCTTGAGTTCCAGTCGTAAAAATGCCAAACGTCGGGGTGGCCCCGGATATTGCTGAGGCAGTACTTGCCGTCCATGCCACCGCGGCGTTCACGACAGAACTGACGTAGGTCACCTGTTCACCGATCATGGCGGAGGCAAATGTGAGATCTGCTGTGGACGAGGCTTTGGCCAATACAGTCGCTGCTCCCGCTGCTGCACCTGCGTCCGTGCCTTCGGCATCGGCCATGGCGTTTGTTAGGACTTCA
>Ga0209284_10000087_pt1 | contig 131984 bp, 127 predicted proteins | sample FRY03_FD_187211 | JGI IMG/M metagenome (GOLD analysis project Ga0209284, IMG submission 187211) | Freshwater microbial communities from Lake Fryxell liftoff mats and glacier meltwater in Antarctica - FRY-03 (SPAdes) (version 2) | ecosystem: Environmental > Aquatic > Freshwater > Ice > Glacier...
TTTGGCCAGTTTTGCCCTCGCAGCCTGGCGACATCTATTCACCCAACAACGCACATGGAAAGCCAGAATCAGGAAAACTCCCCAACCCCTGAGGGTTCGAAAGTTTCCTATGTCTTGAGAGATCACATAGACCAACCTAGAGGGAATTGAACCGGCGGGGTTTTTTTATTGAGGGACACAGCCTTTATGGGAATCACGGGCTTCTTAGTCTCCGCGACTACCCTTCACATGTGGCCCTTTCAACCCGGCGCTTCTTTCCCATAGCGATAGCCATCGCTGTGGCGACCGGCTTGCTGGGTGCCTGCACAATTCCAGAGGCACCCACAGCACTGGAGCCCGAAACGGTGGTCTTAGATACCGCTCCCACTGTGCCAGCTGAGACCCCACCATCTCCGGTTCCCACCCCGGAGGAAGCGCTCGAAGAACAGCTGGCGACAACCGTAGCGAGCCTGGAGCTTCGCCAGAAAGTGTCTGGTCTTCTGATTGCCACTGTTCCGGGGACGGATGCCTCGGCGTTTAGAGAGCTTCTCGACACCGTTCCGGTTGCCGGTTTCTTGTTGTCGCGCTCGAACGTGCAAGGAACGCCAGAGGACACTGCTGCCTACCTCTCGATAGTGCAAGGGGGTCAGGACTACCCGCTCTTAATGAGCGTCGACCAAGAAGGCTCACCCATCGCCCGCTTGCTGGCGGATGATTTTCCTGGAGCCCAAGATTTGGGGCAGGGGCCCGTTGAAGACACCACCACGGCATTTCAAGCCAGGCAGGAACTGGTGGCTCAATCAGGTGCCACCGTGAACTTCGGTGTGGTGGGAGACGTCACTCCAGGTTCTGGTGCCTACATCCACCCCCGTTCCTTCGGTGCTGACCCCGCCATTGTCTCTGATCACGTCGTCGCTGCATTGGAAGCCCGTGCCCCAGGGGTTGCCCAGACCCTCAAACATTTCCCCGGGCATGGCTTGGTCCAGGAAGACTCCCACCTAGAGATTCCCGAGACCACGATCGGCTACGACCTCTGGTGGGACACCCACGCCCTGCCGTTTCGGGCGGGTGTCGAAGAGGGAGTTGACCTCGTCATGATGGCCCACATCAGAGTCCTGAGCGTGAGCAAGGACCCCGCCTCTGTCTCTAATGACTGGATCGACATTTTGAGAAACGATCTGGGGTATGACGGCGTGATCATTACCGATGATCTGGCCATGTTGAAGTCTTCTGGAGAAGAGGCCTACCACGACCCTGCGGCCACGGCTGTGGCCGCGCTTGTTGCGGGAAATGACCTCATTATGCTCGCGCTTGACTTGGGCGAAGTGTCCATCCTCGACACCTATAACGCCATCGCTGACGCTCTTGTTGCCGCTGTTGTGGAGGGTCGTGTCAGTGAAGCCCAGGTTGATGAATCCCTCACCAGGGTGCTGCGGTTAAGAGCGTCCTTGGTTCGCTAGGGGGTGTTGGATGAGGCCTTCGAACGGCCTCGTGCCTTTTTGATCAGTGTCCTCACCACGAGCAGGAGAACGATGACAACCCCGCCCAGTGCTAGCCATGGAACGGCAATGCCCGACCACACGACTACTCCTGCAAAGAAAGCGAGAATGCTTTCCCAGCCGGTGAGAATGCCATCAAAGAAACCATCGGGGTCTCTGGGTTGAGCGTCCTCCGGGGTTGCCAGGTTGATGCTCACTGTGGCAAACAGGGTCTGATCGCTGAGGTACGAGCGCTGTTGGGTGAGTGAGTCAAGCTCCGCTTGACGCTCTGCCAACGCGGTCTCGATGGCGATCAGGTCACTGGTTGTTTCTGCTGTAGAGAGCAGTTCGCCAAGGCGTGCCATGGATGTCTCGAGGACGGCGATGCGGGCATCGAGGTCAATCTTTTGCAGAGACACATCAACGGTGTTAATCGACACGTCTTGGACGATCCCGACCGCGGAGATGAGCTCCACCGTCGCATCTAAGCGGTCTGCTGGAATTCGAGCTTCTAGGTATGAGGTCGGCTGGCCAAAATCAGTGGGGGAGTAATCAGAGCGACTTGCGATGCGGCCACCCGCGTCAACCACGATCGTCGTGATCTCATCTGCTCCCTCAGAAGGAGCATCCACGATCAGGGAGAGGTACCCAGTGGTGATGACATCGGGTTCCATGGACACGACGGGGGAGCTTTGCTCGACCGCCATGTCTGCTCCCGCTTCGGCATATCCCAGGGAAGGCTCCATCACAGCGGAATCAAAGGACGCTTCTTTGTTTGTGGCCTGGCATCCGGCCAGCGTGAGGGCGCCCACCACAACGAGGGCAAGAGTGCGGGAGAGTTTTGTCATGGCCTCAGAATAGCCACGGACCCTTGGTGGACAAGGCGAAGTGGGTAACAATTCAGACGCCATTTTTTTAGCTACGTAGCGACATAATCAAACCATGGGCATTCGTTGGTTTCTCGGTTTCACACGGGCACCCCTGCTCCACGTTGCCTGTGATGAGGGCACGGGCCACACGGTTGTTTTAGTCCACGGGATAGCCTCCTCCTCGGTGACGTTTGACAACGTGGTGCCGCTCTTGAAAGACACCTATCGAGTGGTCACCATCGACCTCTTGGGCTTTGGCCAATCTCCTAATCCTCCAGAAGCGACCTTCACCCTGGACGAGCACGTCAAGGCTTTGAAGCGCACCATCCAGAGCGTGCGGCCGACGGGCCGCATCACACTGGTGGGGCACTCTCTGGGCGCTTTGATTGCCGCACGGTTTGCTGCAAAAAACTCTTCGATGCTCTCGCACCTGATTCTGGTAGCACCCCCTGTCTATGTGCCAGGAAATACTGTGGTCGACCCGATGGAGCGCTTCCAACTCGATGGGCTCCTTGGCCTCTATGACTTCATGCGCTCTAACGCTGCCTTCACCTCGGCGGGGGCAAAGGCATTATCTAAACTCTTGCCGATCAAAAACGTGGTGGAGGTTTCGGAGCACAACTGGAGAGCATTTAGCTTGTCGCTCGAGAAATGCATTGAATCCCAGACGACAGCGACCGATATCGCTCAGGTCACAGTTCCGGTGGAGCTCATTTATGGAACCAGGGACCCGTTCCTTGCTCAAGCAGGCCTCCGTATGCTGGAGCGGATGCGCGGTGTCGTAACCACCCGGGTTGATGGCCAAGATCACCTCATTAGGCCCCGCTTTGCAACGGAAATAGTCCGGCTGATCGACAATCCGTCCCCGCCCACGAGGCCCATTCGAATAATCGGGAGTAAGCCCTAAGCCAGGAACGCTCTGATCGCAGCGATTGTTTCTGCTGGCTTGTCTCGGTGCACGCTATGACCGGAACCAGGAATGACCTCATAGCTGAAATGAGCATTCTGAGCCAGCATGTCGGCTGCGTAGTCGCCTGAGAACATACTGCCGTTGTCGGCCTCAGCACCCAGAACGTGGGTGGGAACCACCACGTTCTGCGCTTCTCTGGTGACATCCCAGGGGTCGTTATCGAATACCGATTGCTCGAGGGCAAACAGACTGGCTGATGTGTGGGCCTGGACTTTCAGTTGCACATCCAGGGGGTGCCAGTGCGGGAAGGCAGCAGTGATCTCCGCAACGCCCTGAGAGAGATGCCCTTTTCTTTGGTTATCCAGCACGAACTCCCGCTGGGTGTTAGTCAAAGACAGCGCTGGGTCAATCAAGATCATGGATCGCGCCCAGGAGGAATCTGTGGCGCTTGCCACCACCGCGCTTGCAGCACCAATGGAGTGGCCGATCACCACATCCCAACCGGGGGCGCCATCGGGTGTGACGCCGAGGAGGTCCCCTGCATAATCGGATATCTCGTATCTGCTCGCTCGAGGAGCGTTTCCGTGTCCGCGGAGGTCAGTGGCTGTGGCTGACCACCCATCAGAAGCGAGCGCTTCCATAACCAGCCAGCAGGTCTGAGCGGACGACCCGAGACCGTGCACCATCAGGGCGCGCTTGGGAGAGGCTGGGTCACCCCAGTGCAGTCGGGGAAGTCGCAGCGTTGTCATGTCCCCAGGGTAAACCCCGGGGACATGACCTGTGGGCTAGCCCACGAAGGTTAGACCAGCTGCTTCTCCATGAAGAGGCTGAACTCGTCTTCGATGTATTCACCGAAGGCGGGAACAATGCTGTATCCACGCTTTTCATAAAGCCTGACGGCCTCTTGTTGTTGGATGCCTGTTTCTAATTGCATCAGGCGAATACCGTGTGCCTGTGCCATTCCTTCCAGAGCATCCATGAGGGCACCGCCGATACCGCCGGTGCGATAACCCTCTTCGACATAGAAGCGCTTGATTTCTCCAGCGTGCTCTTCTGATCCCGGCACGAGCCCCACGCAACCAACAACTCTGTTGCCGAGGTGAGCACCGAGGAAAAGCGCACTATCTGCGCGGAGGTCGTCATCGACGACCAGGTGATTGCTTTCTTCCGGATAAAGCTTCTGGAAGATAACCATCGCCTCTGTAGTGAGGTGTTGGGCAGCTGTGGGATCGATGTCCGTGATCCGTAGCGAGCCAAATTGTGTGTCCATGTGCTCAACCTAGCCCCATGGGGAATGAGGGGAAGAAGTTATCCACAGGGTAAAAGAAACTATTTTTCTGGGACTCATTCGAGGTTCTCACCCTAAACTGGCCTGGTGATGGATACCCCCGCACTCGATACCAATTCTGCCGCTAGGCAGAGGGTGAACACGGACCGCTCGGGATATATCCCTGCGACCATCCCCGATGGGGTTGTGCTGGCCAAGGGTATTGATGACGTCATTGCCACCGTGAAATACGCCAGTGCTCACAGGATCCCGGTGGTGACCAGGGGAGCAGGCTCAGGCCTTGCCGGCGGAGCATCTGCTGGTCAAGGCCAAATCGTGCTCGATATGTCCTTGATGAATCAGATTATTTCTCTGGATCCCGTTGAGCAGATAGCTGTGGTGCAACCCGGTGTGATGAACGCCGCCATTAGTGAGGCTGCTCAACCCCACGGTTTGTTTTATGCCCCTGACCCCGCGAGCATGACCTACTGCTCTATTGGGGGCAACATCGCCACCAATGCCGGGGGAATGCGGTGTGCGAAATACGGCGTGACCAGGGATTCTGTTTTGGGCCTCACGGTGGTGCTCGCAAACGGTGACGTGATTAACACCGGCGGTCAGACCATCAAGCGGGTCAGTGGTTACGACCTCACAGCCTTGATGATTGGGTCCGAGGGAACACTGGGTGTTGTGGTGGAGGCAATTCTGCGTCTTCGACCACTCTCTGACCAGGTTGCCTCCCTTGTTGCCTATTTCCCCAGCATGGAGGTTGCCGCCGCGTGCGCGTCGGCAATCGTCTCGTCTGGGGTGCAACCCACCATCCTTGAGCTGATGGACGGTAAAACTCTCGATGCGGTTGATGAGGCCACGGGAACAGATCACGGAAGCAAGGGTCGAGCGCTGGTGCTGACTCAAACAGACGGTCTCGGTGCGCACTTAGAGATGGACGCGATTTCCCGGGTTGTTGCTGATTTCACCGACCAGGCAAGCGTGACCACTGACCCGGTGGAATCAGAAAAGCTGGTTCAGGCCAGGCGTGAAGCCATTCCGTCAATCGAAAAAAGGGGCAGTACCTACGTCGGAGACGTCGGAGTTCCCCGCAAACACCTGGCTCAGATGGCCCGTGCCATTGAAGACATTAGCCAGAAGACCGGTGTTGAGATCTACACCATCGCCCATGCGGGCGATGGGAACCTGCACCCCATCTTGGTTATTCCGCCCGGTGGATCTGTTGCCGCAGGGCCTGTTAAACAGGCTCTGGAGGACATCTTCTGGGCTGCCAACAAGCTCGGTGGCACACTGACAGGGGAGCACGGAATCGGAGTGCTGAAGCGCGACTGGTTGGTGCCGGAGCTCGGAGAGACCGTGATGGCGTTGCAGCACCAGATAAAGAGCGTGTTTGATCCGCTCGGAATCTTGAACCCGGGTAAAGCTATTTAGAGAGCACCCTGTTCTGGTGTGCCCACTAGTACTCCATACATTTCCATAACGTCGACATCGGCTATGACCTTGCCTTTCATGCCCGCCTGGATTCTTGCCACGGTGTCCAGCGTCAGGTGGTCATGCCAGTCCTTGGTGGTGGTCCACCTTTCCACAAAGACAATGCGACCGTTTACCTCTTCATGAAGGGCATAGAGCTCACACCCGGCCTCTTCGTGGACCTCCAGGGTTATGTCTTTCAGTATCGCCAGTGCCTCGTCGTAGAACTCGGGCTTAGGCGAAAAGGTGGCGATAATAATGCAGGGCTTGGTCACAGTGGCGTCCTTTGTAAGTTGATACCCCCTATTACATCAGGCTCTAGTCTTACCGGGTGGATAGTGCCCTGATTGCGTCGATGGTGGCGTTCTCCTTTGTGCTATCCGTGAGCCCTGGTCCGAACAACACCATGTTGTTGACGCTCAGCAGCCACCACGGTGTGCGCGGTTCTGTTCCTTATTTAGTGGGCATGGCCATGGGCTTGACAGTGATGGTTGTGGCTGTTGGGGCGGGTCTTGGCGCTGTGTTTGTGGCCTACCCGATCGCGTATCAGGTGTTGAAGTACGTCGGCTTTGGTTATGTGCTCTATATGGCCTCGGGAATTTTACGAGCCGGGTCACCCGAATCTGGCGATATGGACGGGGTGCCAAAGACGGCTTGGAAGGCCTTTGTTTTCCAGGCGGTTAACCCCAAAGCATGGATTGTGATTGCAGCCTTTACCACGGCCTATCTTCCGCTGGAGCGCGGAGTGCTAGAGCTGGGGGTGGGAGCCTCGGTGTTTGTCCTAGCCACCATGCCAGGGGCTCTTATCTGGGTGGCCCTTGGCCGAGTAGTCTCAGGATTACTCACGAGTCAAAAATCCCGCAGAATCTTCACGAGCGTTATGGCAGCGGTTTTGGTGGCATCCATGGTGCCCGTCCTCTTCATCTCCTAGAAACCAGGTGTTCCCAGTGTTGGCGTCCCAGTGTGTTGTTCTTGACGGCGGTCTTTCCACCCAGCTGGAAAGGCGAGGTGCCACGTTCCACGGTTCTTTATGGACGGGGCGTGCTCTGCTAGAAAACCCCGAGATTGTTCGCCAGGCCCACCTCGACTTTGTCGAGGCCGGAGCGGAGATTATCTCCACCGCCAGTTACCAGCTGTCTCGGGCCGGGTTCGTCAGTGAGGGCATGACCGCAAAAGACGCTGATCGTGCGCTCATCAGAAGCGTTGAGATCGCTCGCGAAGCGGTTGCGGGCACTGGGGTAAAGGTCGCTGCGAGCATTGGGCCCTGGGGGGCGACACAGCACGACGGGTCTGAGTATCGCGGTAATTATGGGGTGGATCAGGACTTCTTAGAGGACTTTCACCGCGCAAGAATGAAAGTTTTGGCCGAGGCACAGCCCGATTATTGGGCGGTGGAGACCATTCCGGAGGTGAGTGAGGCTAGGGCGTTAGCCAGCGTCCTTGCTGAATTTTCTGATATTCCCGCCTGGGTGTCGTTTAGCTGCCGGGATGATGCTCACGTTGCATCGGGTGAATCGATTGACGACGCGGTTGTAGCGCTTGCGGGCGTCCCGAACGTTATTGCTGTGGGAGTGAATTGTGTTCCACCAGAAAACGTGGCGGGCCTGGCTCGCGCTATTCGAGAGGTCACAGACCTCCCCATGATTGCCTACCCAAACAGGGGCGGCATCTGGGATGCCGCCACGGGTGATTGGGAAGGCCAGAGCCCAAGGGCTCTTGGTGATTGGCTACCCCAGTGGAGGGATGCCGGGGTAAGCATGGTCGGTGGGTGTTGTGGTCATGGAGCAGCAGAAATTAGCGCTCTGAAGCAGACGCTTAGCGCTTAAGGATTCGAATCGGTTCGGTGTCGGCCATCGGGGCCGCATCTCGTCCTCGAAGGTCGGGGTGAGCACTCTTCCAGAACACCGGAACAAGAAAGCCCACGAAGGCAAAGATAGTGGCTGCTACGAAGCCACCGGTGGAGCCAAAACCGTCGATGGCAAAACCTGCGACTGCGGACCCCAGGGCAGCACCAACGAGCTGGCCTGATCCCATCCAGCCGTAGGCCTCAGCCGTGTCAGAGAACTTGACGCTCGAGGACACAATGGCAAACATCACCGCCAGCGCGGGCGCTATTCCAGCGCCCGCAATCAGCAGCGCTCCGGCGATCCACCAGAAGCTTAAAATCATGCCCGAGAGCGCTAAGCCCACAAAAACCGCGAACATTCGGACGGCCAGTGCCCACGGACCGATTTGGACACCACCCAGAGCGAGGCCGCCAATAATGGACCCGATCGCCCAAATCGCTAAGACAAACCCTGCTTCGGGGCCGCTGTGCCCAAAGACGGAGACCACCGCCACTTCGACCGCAGCAGCAGCACCGATCAGCAGGAAACCAACCACTGTGGCGAGCAAGACCGGGGGTTTGCGAAGCACGACCCCCATCTTGTTCCTGCTCGGAGGAATCGAGACGGTTCCGACTTCTCGGCAACTCAAGAACCAGATACCGCCACCAATCAGCAGAATTCCCGCCACCACGATGGCCACTTGTGTTGACACCTGAATTGCAAGGAATGTGGTGACGACGGGTCCTGCAATCCAGATGATCTCTTGGGCTGAGGCATCGAGTGAAAAAAGCGGCGTGAGTTGTTTGGAATTCACCATGGTCGGATAGATGGTGCGAACGGCCGGCTGAATCGGGGGTGTGGAGAGCCCCCCGATGAATCCCACCACCATGTACCAACCAATGGGCATAACCAAGAAGGCAATTCCTGCCATGCTCAAGGCGGCAATGACGATGGTGATGGCGATCACTGGTCGCATTCCCAATCGACCCATCATCCGAGACGTGAGCGGCCCGGCAACGGCCTGGCCCAGGCTCGTTGTCGCTAAAACGAGGCCGGCGAGACCGTAGGAATCAAAGATCCGTTCGACGTGTAAGAGGTATGCCAGAGAAATCATTCCGGAGGGTAGCCTGGCTGCGAGCTGGGCCGAGATAATTCGGCCCACACCCCGAGTTTTCAACAGGTCAGCGTATTTCTTCACAGCCCATTTAGCCTATGCCCTCCTTCGTGGCGTCAGTGGTCGCTGAAATAGTGGGATGTGGGCCTGGCCGAGATGCTCACATATCTGTGGATAACTACCCCGAGTTGTCCACAGCTGTGGATGACACGCCCACAATATGTAGGGTATGAGAATTCCAAGAACCGCCATATATAGTGATTAAGCTGTCGAAGTACACCAAGCCTTCAGAGCCCCACTCAGACCGCATATCCACTGAAAATACCGAATTTTGTGGCCCCTTGAGGCCACACGCTAAGGAGATACAACGTGACCATCACCGTGGTGAAGCGCAACGGCACTCGTGAGCCGTATGACGCCAACAAAATCAACCTGGCTATTGAGCGTGCAGCAGAGGGGCTGGATGACTCCATTACCTGGGTTACCCAAATTGCCAGCGAACTGGAACTGACCCTGTTCGATGGCATCACCACGCAGCAACTCGATGAAGCCGTGATCCAGGTCGCCCTGCAGAACGTCAAGGACGACCCCGCGTTTGACGTTCTCTCTGCCCGTCTGTTGGTTAAAACCATTTACAAGCGTGTTCTCGGTGACTACGAAAACCCCGAAGAGCTCAAGGCTCTGCACGCCGCACACTTTGCCGAGAACGTCACCCGCGGCGTGGAAGAAGGCCTGCTCGATGAGCGCCTGATCCAGATGTTTGACCTAGAGCGCTTGGCCGCTGCTCTCGAGCCCACCCGCGATGAGCTGCTCAAGTACATCGGCGTCGTCACCTTGAACAACCGCTACGGCATCAAGGGCCGAAACGGTGACCCCCTCGAGGTTCCTCAGTACTTCTGGATGCGTATCGCTATGGGCCTGTCTTTGAACGAGGCTGACCCCACCGAGCAGGCACTCAAGTTCTACGAGAAGATGTCCAAGCTTGAGTACTTGGCAGCAGGCTCCACGCTCGTAAACGGTGGCACCAGCTACCCACAGCTCGCTAACTGTTTCGTCATGGAAATGCAGGACGACATCGAGCACATCGCAAAGACCACGCGCGATGTTATGTGGCTCACCAAGGGAACCGGTGGAATCGGCTTGGCCGTGACCAAGCTTCGCGCTCAAGGCTCCCCGATCCGCTCCAACAACACCTCCTCCACCGGACCTATTCCGTTCATGCACACCATTGACTCGGTGTTGCGAGCGGTCAGCCGTGGCGGTAAGAAGTTCGGTGCACTGTGTTTCTACATGGAGAACTGGCACTTGGACTTCCCCGAGTTCCTTGACCTTCGTCAGAACTCTGGTGACCCCTACCGTCGCACCCGGACCGCTAACACAGCCGTGTGGATTTCAGATGAGTTCATGAAGCGCGTCCAGAACGACGAGCCCTGGTACCTGTTTGACCCACTCGAGGTCGCAGACTTAAACGAGCTTTATGGCGCTGCGTTCTCCAAGCGCTATGCAGAATATGTCGAGATGGCCGAAGCCGGCACGCTCAACATGTTCAAGAAGATGGGTGCTCGCGAGCAGTTCAAGGCCATCTTGATTTCTCTCCAGGGAACCAGCCACCCATGGCTGACCTGGAAAGACACGATCAACAACCGTGCCATTAACAACAACTCCGGCACGATTCACCTCTCCAACCTCTGCACCGAAATCTGCTTGCCGCAGGATGCTGAGAACGTGTCGGTCTGTAACTTGGCCTCGATCAACCTCTCCCAGCACGTGCTCGATGGAGCGATGGACTGGACGAAGATCGACGAGAGCGCACGCATTGCTGTGCGCCAGCTCGACAACCTGATCGACATCACCCGCTCCAGCGTGGCCGAAGCTGATTTCTCGAACCAGCAGAACCGGGCCGTGGGTCTGGGTGTGATGGGCTTCACCGACGTGATCGAGCGTTTGGGTTACAGCTACGAAAGCGAAGAGGCCTATGACCTCATCGACGAAATCATGGAGCACGTGTCTTACGCAGCCATTGATGAGTCGGCGAACCTCGCTCAAGAGCGCGGCTCCTACCCGAACTTCGAAGGCTCTCGCTGGTCACAGGGCATGGTTCCTTTGGACACCATCGAGCTGACCGAAGCCGATCGTGGCATTGCCATCGAGGTCAACCGCACCACCCGCCTCGACTGGGACGCTCTGCGTGCGAAGGTCAAGGGCGGTATGCGTAACGCAACCCTGATGGCTATTGCACCCACCGCCTCCATTGGTTTGGTCGCTGGAACTACTCCGGGTCTTGACCCTCAGTTCTCGCAGATCTTCAGCCGCTCCACGAGCTCGGGTAAATTCCTCGAGGTCAACCGCAACCTTGTTGAGGCATTGCGCGAGCGTGGCCTGTGGGAGGCAACTCGTGAAGACATTCTGCGCAGCCAGGGTGATATTCAGAACCTGGACATGATTCCCCAGGACCTCAAGGACATCTTCAAGACGAGCTTCCAGCTCTCTCCGTTTGCCTTCCTCGAGGTTGCTGCCCGTGCGCAGAAGTGGATCGACCAGGCTATTAGCCGCAACATGTACCTAGAGACCCGCGACATCGATGACCTGATGTCCATCTACGAAGGTGCCTGGAAGCGTGGCGTGAAGACCACCTACTACCTGCACATGAAGCCTCGGCACACTGCAGAGCAGTCCACCGTCAAGGTGAACAAGGCAGAGCAGATTCAAAGCTCCAGCTCTTCGGTCCCCAAGAAGGGCTTTGGAGCAACGACCGCAGGCTCTCCCGAGCCAGTGGCAGCGGGAAGCTCCGCCCCGAAAAAGGGCTTTGGCTTCTCCTCAGCACCCAAGGCAGGTGAGTAATGAACGCCGATATCAGCATCGACGGTTACGTCGTGCCTACAGACCCCATGGATCTTCTGCAGTGCGATAGCTGCCAGTAGATCCACCCCTCAACACCACAACAAACTCTAGAAAAGGACACAATCATGGGAATTCTCGGACAAGGTATTCAAGAAGGACTGCTGCTCAAGCCCGTTAAGTATCAGTGGGCTATGGACCTCTATGACCAGGCTGTTGCAAACACCTGGTTCCCCAACGAAATTCAGCTCGGTGAAGACATCGCTGACTTCAAGAAGATGACGGACGAAGAACGCCACGCCATCACCTTCTTGATGAGCTACTTCAACCCCAGCGAACTCCTGGTGAACAAGGCTCTGGCCTTCGGTGTGTACCCGTACATCAACGCTCCTGAGGCGCACCTCTACCTCGCCAAGCAGATGTGGGAAGAAGCCAACCATTGCATGAGCTTCGAGTATGTGCTCGAAACTTTCCCGATTGATCGCGAAGCCGCCTATGCCCAGCACGTCGAGAACCCCTCGATGGCACGCAAAGAAGAGTTCGAGGTCAAGTTCATCCGCCGGATGACCGAAGAGACCATCGACATCACCACCACCGAGGGCAAGCAGGACTTCGTGCGCAACCTCGTTGCCTACAACGTCATCCTCGAGGGCATTTGGTTCTACTCGGGCTTCATGGTTGCACTGAGCTTCCGCCAGCGGAACCTCCTGCGTAACTTCGGATCCTTAGTGGACTGGATTGTGCGCGATGAGAGCTTGCACCTCAAGTTCGGTATGAACCTGATTCTGACCGTTCTGGAAGAGAACCCCGACCTGCAGACCCCCGAGTTTGCCAACGAGATTCGCCAGATGATCTTGGACGCAGTGGAAATGGAAGAGCAGTACAACCACGAACTGCTGCCAAACGGCATCCTCGGCCTCAACGCCAACTACATCAACCAGTACGTGAAGTACCTGGCTGACCGTCGTCTCGAGGAGCTCGGTTTCGAGACCGAATACAACGTGTCTAACCCTGCAAAGTGGATGGCAACAGCCAACGACACCTTGCAGTTGGTCAACTTCTTTGAGTCGACCAACACGTCCTACGAAGTCAACGCAACCTCGTCAAAATAGGGATTGCAAGTAACTACACTGTGAGGTGTGTAGTGGGAGGAGACAGCGACGGAGTCTCCTCCCACTGCCATTGTGTGGGTACACACTTGATGTAAAGATGGGCGTATGAAAATTCCAACAGGTCAGCCCGCTCTTACTCTCAACACCGGTGCCCAGATTCCACAAATGGGCATCGGAGTATTCAAAGTCGAGGACGCTGAGTGCGAGCGTGTTGTTCTAGACGCCCTCGAGGTGGGCTATCGCCACATCGACACGGCCATGATTTACCTGAACGAACAAGCTGTGGGCCGGGCTATCGCAGCGAGTGGTATTCCCAGAGACGAGCTTTTTGTCACGACGAAGTTGTGGAACTCTGACCAAGGATCCGAGACCAGTGCTGCCGCACTGGACCAGAGCCTCGAGCTCCTGGGTGTGGATTATGTCGATTTGTACTTGATCCACTGGCCAGCACCCCTGCGCGATGAGTACGTAGCAAGCTGGTTGGTGCTCGAAGAGCTCCACCACAAGGGGCTCGCCAAAGCCATCGGTGTTTCTAACTTCCAACAAGAACACCTCGAGCGGGTTCTCGAAGCTGGCAGTATCGTTCCCGCCATTAACCAGATCGAGCTGCACCCGGGCTTCCAACAGCGTCCCCTTCGAGCCTTCCAAGAACCGCTCGGCATTCTCACCGAAGCCTGGGGTCCACTGGGGCAGGGCAAATACGAGCTTTCTGAGCTTCCCGGACTTTCGGATATTGCCGAAGCTCACGGCAAAAGCATTCAACAGATTGCGCTTCGTTGGCACCTCCAAGAAGGTGTGATCATCTTCCCGAAGACGGTGCGTAAAGAGCGCATGATCGAAAACCTCAGCGTGGTGGACTTTGAACTCAACGCTGACGACATCACGGCAATCGCCTCAATGGATGCCGATCGCCGGGTGGGAACCCACCCGGACGATGGCAACTGGTAGGCGGTTATGGGTCGCTTAGGCGACGCTGTCAGTCCCTACCTGCGATCCCACGCCAACCAACCGGTGTATTGGTTTGGCTGGGGGCCAGAAGCCTTTGCAGAGGCCAAGGCTCGCGATGTTCCCCTCATGATTTCGATTGGGTATCACACCTGCCACTGGTGTCACGTGATGTCTCGGGAATGCTTTTCTGACCCGGAGATTGCCCAGCTCATCAACGAGAAACTCGTGGCGGTGAAGGTGGACCGGGAGGAACACCCCGAGGTCGACCAGGTTTATATGGCACAGGCTTCTGCGTTCGCAGAGAACCTCGGGTGGCCATTGACGGTCTTTGCAACCCCGGAAGGCAAAACCTTTTACGCAGCCACCTACCTCCCGCCCTCACCACGAAGCGGCCTTCCCTCGCTGTCCCAGGTCATCGATGCTGTGACACAGGCCTGGCGGGAGAAGCGAGACGAGGTGGAACAAAGCTCCAGATCTTTAGTCGAGGCGATACAGGAAGCCCAGGCGAGTAGTTCAGGGTCCTTTGAGCCGGTGTTTCCCAATCGCCAACAACTTGCGGCAGTTGTCGATGCACTCGTTGACAGCGAGGACAGCGAATATGGCGGGTTTGGTGGGGCGCCTAAGTTCCCGATTGCGCCGGTCGTTCGTTTTCTCCAGGGTCAAGCAGATTCGGGCAATGCGAAAGCGGGGGCCCTTTGCACCAGGGTGCTCCAGGTCTACCAGGCGTCACCCTTGCTCGACCCGGTGGAGGGTGGGTTCTTTCGCTATGCCACCCAGCGCGACTTTAGTGAGCCGCATTATGAACGCATGCTCTATGACAACGCAGGGTTATTGGCTCTCTATGCGAATGCGGGCATGGCCGATACTGCCAGTGGCATTGTGAGTTTCTTCCGGCACCAGCTTCTCGTGGGAGGCGCACTGGGGTCCGCTCAAGATAGCGAGAGCGTCATTAACGAAAGCCGCAACGAAGGTGGTTACTACCACTTAGATGCGAAGGCCAGGGCGTTGGTGGAACCACCGGAGGTGGATTCTAAGATCGTCACCGGGTGGAACGGTTTGGCATTGGAAGCGCTGGCTAGTGCGCATCGGGCTGGAATTGCAGGAGACCCTGGTCAATTGGGAACAGAAATAGCGTGGTGGTTGAGTGAGAACCACATCACGCCCTCTGGCGTGATCAGAGTGTCTGATCACGGCATTGTGTCGAGTGCCAAAGCAACCACCGAGGACTATGGCGGCGCAGCCCTGGGGTTATGTGAACTGGGGCTCGCCACAGCAAACGTGGATTTCGTGGCTCTTGCGAGGACGCTTGTTGACACCGTCATGGTGGAAGGTGTTGCCGCCATGAAAGACCCCGTCCTGGCAGCGCAGGGTTTGGGGGCGGGGGAGACCATGTCAGAAGGGGCCAGCCCTGCCGGTCATTCTCTGCTGGCTCTGGCGGCTCTTCGGTTGGCTGCTCTGACCGGGGAGCAGGGTTATCGAGAGTTCGCTAAGAACCAGGTGTCGCCCCATATTTCCGATGCCATGCTGAACCCATTGGGCTACGGTGGGGTGCTTAGGGCACTCTCTGAGCTCGCCAGCCCGCCACGAGAGGTCTTGGTTATTTCAGATGGAGTCTCTCCTTTGGTGGGAACCGTCCAGAAATGGCGAGCAGAGGGGGCCATATCTGTGGTGGTCAACTCTGAGCAGGCCGGAGCGTTTGTGGCAGCGGGTTTTAGTCTTTTTGAGGGTCGAACCGATGGTTCGACCCCGACTGCCTACGTGTGTGAGGGCGGTGTCTGTCGCTTGCCTGTTACCGAAGCCAAGGAGTTAAGCGCGCTACTGGCAGGATAAGGCTGTGTTGATTCTCGCTGCGACCCCGATCGGAAATCTCGGTGACGCAAGTCCCAGGCTGATGGAGACACTGCACACGGCAGACATTATCGTCGCCGAGGACACCAGGGTTGCTAAGTCCCTGCTGCGGGCTTTGAAGATCACCACAGCCGCCACGTTTGTGTCAGCCAATGAACACACAGAATCCCAGGTGACTAGGGAGGTTCTGAACGCTGCCAAGGATCTCACCGTCGTGGTGGTGTCTGATGCCGGTATGCCTCTGGTGAGTGACCCTGGATATGTCCTGGTCTCTGCAGCCAGAGAGCAGGGAATCCCGATCAGCGTTATTCCCGGCCCGAGTGCTGGGGTGTCGGCTCTTGCGGTGAGCGGCTTACCCACGGATCGTTTTGTGCACGAGGGTTTTGTTCCCAAAAAAGGCAGAACCGGATATCTCGAGGGATTGGCCGAAGAAAAAAGGACCATGGTCTTCTTTGAGTCCCCCCATCGCTTAGCCTCAACGCTTCGGGACATGGCTGATGTGTGGGGGGCGAAGCGGGCAGCCTGTGTCGCCCGAGAGATCACGAAGTTGTTTGAAGAGATTGCGTGGGGAACGCTCGAAGAATTGGCAGACAGGTTTTCCGGGGTCGTGAAGGGCGAAATTGTCATTGTTGTGGCAGGGGCACCGGCTGCGAGCACGGACATGGCCGCAGCGGTGCTGGAGGTTACCGAGCTGGTTGGCCGGGGGGTCCAGTTATCCCTCGCGTGTGCGACGGTGGCCAAGCGAACGGGCATATCCAAGCGAGAGCTGTATCAGGCGAGCCTCGACGCATCCGCGTAAGATTGGGGCTCGATGGCTACTTCTCCCGCTGAGTCTTTTTTCATTGCGACACCGATTTTCTATGTGAATGACGTGCCGCACATCGGCCATGCCTACACCGAGGTTGCTGCCGATGTGCTGTCTCGATGGAATCGGCAAAGTGGTATCCCCACCTGGTTCCTCACCGGCACGGATGAGCACGGTCAAAAGATTATGAGAACGGCCATGGCCAATGGCGTGACCCCCAAAGAGTGGGCGGACCGGTTGGTAGAGCAGGCGTGGAAACCACTGCTGAAGACTCTGAACCTGGCTAATGACGACTTCATTAGAACCACTGAGGAGCGGCACGAAAGTGCCGTCAAGAAATTCCTCACGCTCCTGCACGACAAGGGCTTTATTTACCCAGGCGAATACGAGGGTTTCTATTGCGTGGGGTGTGAGGAATACAAGGCTCCCGCAGACTTAGAAGACGGAACTGCAGAATTCGAGGGTCAGAAGCTCTGCCCGATCCACGGTCGCCCCGTTGAGGTCCTAAAAGAAGAGAACTACTTCTTCAAAATGAGCCAGTTCCAAGACACACTCCTCGAGCTCTACAAAGAGCGTCCCGACTTCATCCAACCGGCCAGTGTTCGCAACGAAATCGTCGCCTTCGTGAACCGTGGCCTGGATGACCTCTCGATTTCTCGATCAAACATCGACTGGGGAATCGAAGTGCCCTTCGATGACCGTCACGTCACCTATGTGTGGTTTGAAGCGTTGCTCAACTACATCACGGCAACCGGGTGGGGCAGCGACGAGGAAGCTTTTGCCGCCAAGTGGCCAGCAGTGCAGCTGGTGGGTAAAGACATTGCCCGCTTCCACGCCGTGATTTGGCCAGCCATGCTGATGGCTGTGGGTCTTGAGCCACCCAAAATGGTGTTCGCGCACGGATGGTTGTTGGTCGGCGGCGAAAAGATGTCTAAGTCCAAGCTCACCGGTATTGCTCCGTCTCAAATCATTGATGTTTTTGGGTCCGATGCTTTTCGCTATTACTTCCTCCGTGCCATCACATTTGGCTCGGATGGCTCCTTCAGCTGGGAGGACCTCGCTGCCCGCTATGAGGCGGAGCTTGCCAATGGTTTTGGCAACCTTGCCTCTCGCGTGATTGCGATGGTGTCTCGCTACCGAGACGGCCGTATTCCTGACCCCTCGGCTGGGCACAGCCCTGCCGAGGACGCGCTGCGCCAGGTGATCGCTGACGCAGCCACGTCTGCCGACACCGCCATTCACGCCATGGCTCTGCACGAAGCGCTGCACCAGATTTGGAAGATTGTGGAGCACACCAATGGCTACATCACCGAGCAGGAACCCTGGGTCCTCGCTAAGGATGAGGCGCAATCCGATCGTTTAGATGCGGTGCTCTATGGAGCAGCTGATGCTCTTCGGGCTTTAGCCGTATTGCTCTCTGCGTATATGCCAATCGCCACCGAAAAGCTCTGGCACGCACTGGGTGCCGACGAAACACTGGGCCCGCTCCTGGAGCAGCACATTCCAGCAGCGGGTGCCGCTCAGGTCTTGCCCGTAGGCAGCACCGTGAGTGATCTTGCCCCCCTGTTCCCTCGAGTGGAGACAGAGGCCTAAACCATGAGCGGCAACCAGCCTGTCACCTCGCACATCAGAGCGCGGGGCGATCGGGCCAAGAGCGACAAGGCCCTCGAATATCCGCCCGCCCCTGCACCGCTGGCCGTTGCGGTCTTTGATAACCACGCTCATTTGGAATTTGCAGATGGCGATAACCCGCTTGATTATCAAGAGCACCTGGACCTGGCCGGGTCAGTGGGAGTCGCAGGTGTGGTGCAGGTGGGCACCGACGTTGAGACATCCACGTGGTCTGCTGCGGTTGCTGCCAACGAACCGCGGGTTCTTGCAGCGATAGCCCTGCACCCGAACGAAGCTCCCCGGTTGTCAGAAAAAGGCGAGCTTGAAGAGTCACTCCAAGCGTTGGAGGCTTTGGCATCACAACCACGAGTGGTTGCGGTGGGGGAGACCGGGCTGGACTTCTTTCGGACCGAGGATCCTTTTCACGAGGTGCAACGTCAGAGTTTTATCGAACACATAAAGCTGGCCAAACGACACAACCTAGCCCTCCAGATTCATGACCGCGATGCGCACCAGGCAGTGGTCGAGGTCTTGCTCCAGGAAGGAGCACCCGAGCGCACTGTATTTCACTGTTTCAGTGGCGACCGGGAGCTTGCCGAGATATTAACCGAACACGGTTGGTATGCGTCCTTTGCTGGAACGGTGACGTTTAAGAACTCCGACGATCTTCGACAAGCCTTGGTCACCATGCCTCGATCACGAATTTTGGTAGAGACAGACACGCCATTTTTGACCCCCACCCCCTACCGGGGCAGCCCGAACAGCCCCTACATGATTCCCTACACCCTGCGTGCGATGGCAGGAGTGCTGGAGACGGATGAGAGCCTGCTGGGCGCTCAGCTCACCAACAATACCTATGACGTGTATGGGCGCTGGGATGACAAACCCCTGGCCGAACTAGGTTCGGTTCTCGATGGCCACTGACACATTGCTCGGCGCCGGGGAAATTAGACGCTTAGCTGACCAGCTCGGTCTTGTTCCGACTAAGAAACTGGGTCAGAATTTCGTGCACGATGCCAACACGGTGCGGAAAATTGTGGCGCTTGCGAAGCTGGATCCGGGAGCGCATGTGCTGGAGGTGGGTCCGGGTCTCGGGTCGTTGACACTCGGCGTGCTCGAGGCGGGAGCGAGGGTCACCGCCGTGGAAATTGACGAGCGGTTGGCCGCCCTGTTGCCTGAGACGGCTGCCAGGCACGGCTTAGGATCTGCCTTGAGCGTCATCACAGGTGATGCCTTGAGCGTCACCGGACTTCCTAGCGACATCACTGTTCTGGTGGCAAACCTCCCGTACAACACGTCTGTTCCGATCGTGTTGCACCTGCTTCAGACCATGCAAAGCCTGCAGAAGGTGCTGGTCATGGTCCAAGCAGAAGTTGCCGAGCGCATTGCTGCTGGCCCGAGTTCCAAGGCATATGGCGGCCCCAGCGTCAAAGCAGCTTGGTATGGAAAATGGGCGGTGGCCGGAAGCGTGTCCAGGCAAGTCTTTTGGCCGGTGCCGAATGTGGACTCACTGTTGGTGGCCATGAGCGCCACAACACCACCGGGCGATGAGACCCTTCGCCAGGTGGTGTGGGATCTGGTGGATCACGCCTTTGCCACGCGGCGAAAAATGGCCAGAGGAGCTTTGGCTAACTACCTGGGTGCAGAAAATGTTTCCTCCATCATCACCCAGGCTGGCCTCAACCCCGAAGATCGGGGCGAGGCCTGGGGTCTGGATGACTTTGTTGCACTTGCTCGGGTTGTGGTGGAGCGACGATGACGAAGCGCAGATCGCTCTCCACCGCCTGGATTCTGCTCGGAGTGCTGGCGGGTGCTGTGCTCGGTGTTCTCGCTCCGGTCTCACACCTGGCGATGGTGTGGGCGCAGTGGGGTGCACTGGGGCTCATGATTTTCCTCGTGGTCTCCTCCTTGCCACTTCTGTCCGTGGGCAGGGCCATGTCGAGGCCGAGAGTTCTGGTGCCGCTGTTCGCCCTCAACCTTCTGGTGGTGCCGGTTATTGCTTTTGTATTCTCGCGAGTGCTCTGGCAATTCCCAGAGCTCCAGGTGGGTTTGCTCCTGGTGTTGTTAGCTCCCGGTGTGGCGTTGTCACTTGCCACAGCAGCCCAGGTCGGCGGTGACGTGGAGAGCGTGTTAGCGACCACGCCTTTGTTGCTCGGGGGGCAACTCGTTGTTGTTCCGGTCTTTGCTATTGGTCTGAGCGGGGGGGTTCTCTCGTTTTCTGATTTGCCCCCGACATTCATTGTGATCGGGCTGGTTATCCTGTTGCCCTCCCTGCTTGCACTCCTGCTTCAGCTGTTTGCGCAGCGCAATGTGGGTGTGGCCACCTTCAGGATTGGGCTTGGCTTGTTCATAAACCCCGTCATTGCTCTGGCCGTCATGATGGTGCTGTGGAACCGGGTTCCGGGCCAGCTGGATCACCTCGAAGAGCTATATCGCCTGGTTCCTTTGTTCTTTGCATTCTTAGTGTTGTTGGCGCCGATTGGATTACTCGCAGGGATTCTTGCGTCTTTGACCGGAGCTCAGAAGCGGGCCTTGATGATTGTGGGGGCTGGGCGCGGGGGCATCATTATGTTGCCCATTGCGATGGCATTGGATTCTTCGGTGTGGGGTTTAGTTCCACTCGTGGTCGTGGTTCAGTTGAGCATTGAGGTAGTGGGAATGATGGTGTACCGGTCGATCGTCCCCGAGATCGTGCCCTCATACTTCCGCTAGAGGTTTCTCGCTACGCTTGGCAAATGGACCAACCAGGCACCACGACCGAGTCCGTGCGCGCCATGGCTCCTGGCAAAATCAACCTGATTCTCAAGGTGGGGCCAGCAAGGGCAGATGGTTATCACGATCTTTTGACCTGTTTTCACGCTGTTGATCTGTGGGAAACAGTCACGGTCACTCCCGCTAGCGACTACCTCGTCACCATTCACGGAGATGTGAACCTTGGAGAAGTGCCCTTGGATGGCAATAACCTGGCGGTCAAAGCAGCGAAGGCGGTTGCAACAGAGCTCGGAATCAAGGACGAGGTCCTGATCCACATCAGCAAGAAGGTGCCCGTCGGGGGTGGCATGGGCGGGGGATCCGCCGATGCAGCAGCCACTCTGATTGCGGTGAATGAACTATGGCAGGGCGGACTATCGCAGGTTGCCTTGCTCAAGATTGCCGCTGGTCTGGGCGCGGATGTGCCCTTCCTGCTCGAAGGGTATAGCCAGATTGGCAGGGGTATCGGGGAGGACTTGGAGCCGATTCGGTCGTTGCCGATGTGGTGGGTGGTTGTCCCGGCCCTAGAGCACCTCTCCACCCCGCTGGTGTATCAGAATCTCGATCGCATCCGAAGCGGCTTTGATTTCACGCTACCCCCCGATGTTCCGACCCCCTTTCGACAGGCGCTCTTAGCTGGTGACCCCGTCGCACTTGCACCGCACCTTGCTAATGACCTCCAGATTTCGACACTGGAGTTGGTCCCCTCGCTGCTGCACACCCTGGAGCGCGGATTGGAACAAGGAGCGCTTGCCAGCATGGTCTCGGGGTCTGGTCCGAGTTGTATTTTCTTAGCCAGCGATAAGGAGCACGCACTGCGCTTGCGCGATGCTTTCGCTACACAGGGCAGTTATTCGCTGGTGACTAGTTCTCCTGCGCGAGGGGCACATCTGGTTCCGATTCGCTGAGCTCGGGTCGGAAGATGCTCAGCAAGACTAGAAATATCGCTCCACCGACCAGGAAAATATCGGCAACGTTTCCCACGAAGAAGCCTGCGTAGTCGATGAAGTCCACGATGTGCCCGACGGCAAAACCGGGTTCCCGGAAGAGACGATCGCCTAGGTGACTTATCGCTCCACCGAGCAAAGCGGCAATGCCCACACCCCACCATGAATCTTTGTTGCGAAGAGCGAAAATGGTAAGCCCCACCACAGCGGCCGCCGCCAGAATGGTCAATACCCAGGTGAACCCAGAGGCGAGCCCAAATGCTGCGCCTGGGTTATAAACAAGTCGCCACCCGAGTAGGTCACCGATCACCGGGTTGTAGTCATAGAGCTCAAGAGTGGTCTCAGCCCACCACTTAGTGAATTGGTCAACCAGCACAATGCTGATTGCTCCAAGACCAATGGCTAGACGCAGGGCATGCGGCGGGCGAGGCTTACTGGACACACACTCTCCTCGGGCGGGGGAAGGCAACCCCCCGAGTATTCCACGTTCCACTGCGCCCGTGCTTAGCGGTTGGTGACATCCAGGCTTAGTCGTCGAAGCGCCGTTGCCGTGTCTGCGCGTTCGCTCGGGCTCAAGGCTTGAATCAAGCTGTGCTCTGCCTGGACCAGGTGGGAAAAAGCGGTGTCCACCGCTTTCACTCCCGCTGGGGTCAAGCGGACCACGACGCCGCGGCCATCGTCTGGGTCAGAGGATCGAGTAATGAAACCTCGGGCTTGGACCTTGGTGAGTCGATGTGTCATCGCCCCGGAGCTCACCAGCGTCTCTGCCATTAAACCCTTGGGGCTGAGTTGGTAGGGTTTTCCGGCTCTGCGCAATGCGGCGAGAACATCGAATTCCCAGGAGTCAAGGTCAGACGCTCGAAAGGCTTCCTTGCGAAACTTGTCTACGTGTTTCGCGATCCGGGTGACCCGGGACAAGACCTCAAGAGGGGAAACATCGAGGTCTGGTCTTTCTCTGGCCCAGGCTGCAACAATGCGGTCGACATCGTCTTTCGCGTTTGTCATCACACCATTATCCGTCCTCTGGCAGACTAGGGGAGGCCTCTGGGCCATTCCGCCTTGGTGTAACGGCAGCACGACAGCCTTTGGAGCTGTTAGGTCTAGGTTCGAATCCTGGGGGCGGAGCAGTGAATCCCCGCTTGCTTGGTGCCTAAGACACCAGAAATGGGCTTAAATACTTACTATGACCACTTCGGCTTTGGCGGTAGTTGTCCTCGCAGCCGGCCAGGGCACCCGGATGAAATCCGAGCGCCCCAAGGTCTTACACGAGCTCTCCGGTGTGCCACTGATTGGCCACGTTCTCTCTACTGCCACGGCACTGGAACCCGACCACATCGTGGTGGTGTTGCGACACCAGAAGGACCTGGTGCAACCGGTCGTGGAAGATTTCGCCCCGTCCGCGCTCTGTGTCGAGCAAGACGATATTCCTGGCACGGGTCGCGCACTCGAGGTTGCCTTAATGGCGCTGCCTGATTCTTTTAGCGGAGATGTGGTTGTCGTGAGTGGTGATGTCCCGCTGCTCGATTCGGACACCCTGCGTGTTGTTCTTGATCATCACCGCGAGACGAAGGCCAACGCCACACTCGTCACCACAGTATTGGAAGACCCGTTTGGCTATGGCCGGGTGTTTCGGGCTGAGGATGGATCTGTTGCCAAAGTGGTGGAGGAAGCAGGCCTCACCGAGGGTGAGAAAGACATTCTCGAGGTGAACGCGGGAACCTATGTTTTTGATCGCCACGCGGTGAGCGAAGCGTTGGCTCGTGTTTCCACCGAGAACAACCAGGGCGAGAAATACCTCACCGACGTGGCGGAGCAGATCGCTGCTCGCGGTCAGGTCGTCCACGCGGTCCGAGTCGATGACTCGTGGTTGCTGCAGGGAATTAATGACCGAGCCCAGCTCGGTGATCTGCAGACGCTGCTGAACCGCATGATCGTGCGCGGATGGCAAAAAGAGGGCGTCACGTTCCACGACCCCGGAAGCTGCGTCATTGAACTGGGTGTGCAGCTTGCGCCCGATGTCGAAATTCTGCCAGGCGTCCAACTGCGAGGAGATACGCGCGTTGACTCAGGCGCCGTCATCGGACCCGATTCAACCCTGCTCGACACGGTGGTGGGCGCAGGGGCCAGGGTTGTTCGGACTCATGCCGAGGGAGCAGACATCAAAGCGGGAGCGTCCGTTGGTCCGTTTTCGTATCTTCGCCCCGGGTCCGTTGTGGGCGAGGATGGCACGGTCGGAGCCTTTGTAGAAATCAAGAATTCGGTTTTGCACCGCGGTGCGAAAGTTCCACACTTGTCCTACATCGGGGACGCCGAGATCGGCGAAGGAACCAACATTGGGGCCGGATCTATCACGGCGAACTACGACGGGGTAACAAAACATAGAACTGTCGTGGGTGCTCACGCACGAACCGGTTCGCACACAGTGTTTGTCGCACCGGTGACCGTAGGGGACGGCGCCTACAGCGCAGCGGGGGCCGTTATCCGCAGAGATGTGCCACCGGGAGCACTCGCAGTCAATGTTTCGTCGCAGCGCAACCTAGAAGGTTGGGTTGAAGCCAACCGTGAGGGCACGCCGGCTGCCACCGCGGCAAAGGCCGCGAATAGCGGTACAAAAGCTACTAGAAAGTAAATAATCAAGAACAGCGTGGTTCACCCCCAGAGAAGGCTTAGACCGTGAGCAATATTTCCCTCGCCTCCCAGAAAAATCTTGTCTTGGTGAGCGGTCGCGCCCACCCCCAACTGGCAGAAGAGGTCGCCAGGGAGCTGGGCACAGAGTTGGTGCCGACCGAGGCAAGGACATTTGCCAACGGTGAGATTTATGCGCGCTTTGGAGAGAGTGTTCGCGGCTGCGACGCCTTTGTTCTCCAAGCGCACCCTTTTCCGATCAACGACTGGCTGATGGAGCAGTTGATTATGGTGGACGCGTTGAAGCGCGCGAGCGCTAAGCGCATCACCGTCGTTGCCCCCTTCTTCCCCTATGCCAGGCAGGACAAGAAAAGCCGAGGCCGTGAGCCCATTTCAGCCCGCCTGATTGCCGACCTCTATAAGGCGGCCGGTGCCGATCGGGTAATGAGCGTTGATTTACACGCAGCCCAGATTCAAGGGTTCTTTGACGGACCGGTGGACCATCTGTTTGCGATGCCGGTTCTGCTGGGGCACTTCAAGAAGCTGCTTGACCCCGCGACCCTCACTGTGGTGAGCCCCGACATTGGCCGGGTTCGAGTGGCTGATATTTGGAGTGACAAGCTCGGAGCTCCGTTAGCCATTATTCACAAGCGTCGTGACCCTCGGGTTCCAAACCAGGTTTCGGTGCACGAAATCGTCGGTGAGGTCGAGGGCCGAGTGTGTCTGCTGGTTGATGACATGATCGACACCGGGCGAACTATTGCAAAAGCTGCCGAGGCTCTCAAAAGCGCTGGAGCGACCAAGGTCGTCGTTGCTGCAACTCACGCGGTGTTCTCCGATCCCGCAATCGAGGTTTTGCAGTCTGATTTCATCGACAGCGTTGTTGTTACCGACACCCTGCCGGTTGCAGAAGATAAGCGTTGGGATCGGCTCACGGTTTTGCCGATCGCACCGCTGCTTGCTCGTGCTATCAAAGAGGTGTTCGAAGACGGTTCCGTCACCTCCATGTTTGACGGGGCTGCCTAGGTTCCTGTGAGCGGGACGAGCCGTGGTGCACCGGGGATGACCCCGAGGTTCGCAACAAAGAACTCTGAGTCATCAGACAGCACTGCGTAGCAATTCCAGCCAGCGATGGGTTCACTCAGCAGGCTAAATCGTGCAAGAGAACCACTAGCGCCTGGCGCGTAATAAGCCGTGGCGATCTGGCAGGCATATTCGGCTGTGCGCACTTGGGTGCCCCAGGTGACTAAGAATCCAGGTAACACCAACGCAGCAATCGCGACGGTCACCACAATCTGCATGAGCCGCCGTCTGGTTGCGTGCCGCCTCGGTGGATCATCAAGCTCGTCGTCCAGGGATTCGTCCCACTGCGTCATTCCATGCACCCCTTGTTCACGCAATAGTCTTGCACGCTGGCTATAGTGTCGCCGTGAGTGGCCTGAAGCGAACACTGGGTCCGATCGCTGCGTCAGCAATCGGTGTTGCCTCCATGGTGGGTGCGGGCGTGTTTTTTGTGTGGGCCCCTGCTGTGTCCCTAGCTGGCACCTGGGTGCTGGTGGCGCTCGGAATCGCAGGCTTCCTTGCTCTGCTGAACGCTGTGTCCGTGGCCCAGTTGTCTCTGGCATATCCGGTTTCAGGAGGGGTTTATAGCTTCGCGACCAGGTATGTGTCTGGCCGGGCAGGCTTTTTGGCGGGATGGTTGTTTCTTGTGGGGAAGACGGCGTCAGCCGCAGCAATCGCCCTCATCGCTGGTCGGTACTTCGCACCCGATGACGCGCCGTGGATAGCGGCCGCGGTTGTTGGGGTGTTGGCACTGGTGAATATCTCTGGCATCAGGGCCACGGCAACGCTCAGCGCCACCATTGCCGCCCTTGTCGTCGGGGTGTTGGTGACGGTGTCGGTGCTCGCTCTCACTACCGAATCCGTAACGGTGGTGGGGATTTCTGGTTCACCGCTGGGGGTTCTGCCAGCAGCAGGCTTGTTGTTCTTTGCTTTTGCGGGGTATGCCCGAATGGCCACACTGGGCGAAGAGGTCAAGAACCCCAGGGTTGTGCTCCCTCGAGTCATTGTGGGAACGCTGCTGGGAGTCTTTGCGCTCTACGCGCTGGTGGGGTTTGCAGTGCTCACACGACTGGGTCCAGAGGCGCTTGCTTTGAGTGTTGCACCGGTTGCGGAGAGCGCGCCTGCGGCTCTGGGGGCGGTTGTTGTGGCGGCAGCAGCGCTTGCCAGTCTTGGTTCTCTAGCCACGGTGCTGGCAGGGCTCAGCCGGGTGTCCTTGGCTATGGCCAGGGAAGGAAACCTGCCAGGACCTCTTGCCAGAGTGTGGCGAAGGACATCGTCGCCGGCTCTGGCAGAGGCCACCATGGCCGCGGTTGCGATCGTGCTGGTGTTTGCTGTGGAGCCCGTGTGGTTGGTGGGCGCATCCTCTGGCTCAGTCTTGCTGTACTACGCGCTCGCTCACTGGAGTTCCCTTGCTCAACCAGGCCCAGAGCGCGTTGTGTGGCGGGGTCTTCCCGTGCTGGGTTTGGTTGGGTGTGTGGTTCTTGTGGCAACGTTGCCGGCCATTTCCAGCATCACCACAGTCGTTGTTGTCGGGGTTGGGCTGCTCCTGTGGGAACTCAAGCGCCGATGGTTTCCAGCCCCCGGCTAGACGGTAGGGCTCTGCCTGGGCTACCATTGCGAAGTACTTCGGCGAGGAAGTGCCCCGTGGCACTTCGTAATCGACGCGGTGGAGAAGGCTTGTGATGTTTCTCCTCACGCTAGGGCGTTCGAGTTCGAGAAACCATCAACACCTAGGAGCAAGGGACTATGTCCGATAACAACCTGATCGAAGCAGATATCCGTACCAACTTTGGTAAGGGTGCTGCGCGCAAACTCCGTGCCGCCGGCAAGATACCTGCCGTCATCTATGGCCACGGCACTGACCCCATCCACGTTGCCGTTCCAGCGCACGAGACCACTCTGCTGGCTCGTCGCTCCAACGCTTTGATGGATCTCAAAATGCCCGATGACCAGCAATTGGTGCTGATCAAAGACATTCAGCGCGACCCCGTTCGACAGATTATTGAACACCTCGACTTGGTCATCATCCGAAAGGGGGAGAAAGTCACCGTTGATATTTCTGTTCGCGCTGAGGGCGAGCCCTTCTCCGGCACCATTGTCCAGATTGAGCACTCGACCATCAGCGTTGAAGCTGAAGCGACCAACATCCCCGAATTCTTCACCGTCTCGGTGGAGGGCCTCGAAGAGGGCGCCAGGATTCTTGCAGGCGAGGTTTCTCTGCCAGCAGGCACCACGCTTATTTCTGACCCGGAGTTGATGGTTCTTTCCATCCACGTCCCTGCCAAGGTCGAGGAAGTCGCTCCTGTTGAGGGCGAGACTCCTGCTGCCTCTGAGGTTCCGAGCGACAACGGGAACCCTGGCGATTCGGATGGCGAATAGTCCTGTTTGGACTTCGTCGCTCTCCCAAGAATCAGTCACGCGAGTGGCTGATTGTGGGGTTGGGTAATCCGGGAGCAACCTACGAGAAAACCCGACACAACGTCGGGCACCGCGTTGTGTCTGCCTGTTGTGAGAGCGCTGGGGCGACCTTCCAGAAGTTCAAAAGCCACGGCGTGACCGCACTGGTGAATCACCCCGAAGGAGTCGGGCTTCGCTTTGCTGCGCTCTCGAGCTTTATGAACCGCTCTGGCACGCCGGTGGCGGCCATGCTGTCGTTTCATAAAATCCCGCCGGCACAGCTGATTGTGGTGCACGACGAACTGGACCTAGCGCCCGGAGTTGTTCGGCTCAAATTTGGCGGTGGGCACGCAGGCCACAACGGCCTTCGAGATATCGCTCGGATGCTCGGCACCACAGATTTCCATCGGATACGAGTGGGCATCGGTCGACCAGAGGGCCGTATGCCCCCGGCTGATTACGTACTGGGGCGCTTTGACCCGGACGAAGAAGCCACCCTCTCCGATGTGTTGAGCCTGGCCTGCAGAGGAGCAGAAGCTATTGCTGTTTCAGGATTGACCGCGGCCCAGCAGTTAATTCACCCTGCTAAGCCCTAGTTCCTCCGCCTAGACTGAGGCAAGTGAGTCTTCAGAGCATTCCCACCCTGCTAGCACAACACCCCGGTTTTGCTGACGCTTTAGGCAGGCTGGAAAAGGGCGGGTCTCTCACCGCCCCGGTGGGCGCATGGTCACCCGGGGTTGCGGCACTCGTGGATCGCCTCGGCCCCCAGGGAGTGGCGGTCGTGGTGTGTGCGACGGGCCGAGAATCAGACGCGATTCGAGATGAACTTCGAACACTGGTGCCAGTGGGCACCAGTGTGCTTGATTTCCCGGCTTGGGAAACCCTGCCGCACGAGCGCTTAAGCCCGCACGCAGAAACCGTTGCCAGGCGCATGAGTGCGCTTCGCGCACTGCGGGCTGCCAGTACCGGGTCGACTACAGGTCGCCTTGTTGTCGTAGCACCGATTCGAGCCCTAGTGCAGAAGGTGAACCCGGCCTGTGTTCAGATCACCCCGTGGGAGGCAACCAAGGGCGATGCCACAAGGAGCATGGATGAGTGGGTGGCCTACCTGGTTAAATCTGCCTATGTGCGGGTGGATTTGGTTACCAGACGGGGAGAATTTGCGGTTCGAGGTGGCATAGTCGACGTCTTTCCACCGCTTGAGGATCACCCGGTTCGATTGGATTTCTTTGGCTCCGAAATCGAGCAGCTGTCCTACTTCACGGTCGCTGACCAGCGTTCACTGCCCGATGTTCCAGGTTCCGTGTCTTTGCCGCCCGTTCGAGAGATGCTCTTAGATGACGAGGTTCGCTCGAGGGCCGCGCAATTAGTGGGGGAGTATCCGGGGCTTGAGGGTCTTTTAGAAAAACTTGCCGCAGGAATTCCCACCGAGGGAATGGAATCCTTGCAGCCGCTGTTGGTGCCAGACCTGGTACCACCCCATGAGTTCTTCCCCGAGGACGCCTGGATCATTGAGCTCTCAGAGCAAAGGGTGACCGCCCGGGCTGAGATTTTGAAACAAATGAACCACGAGTTTTTACACGCCGCCTGGGAGGCGGCGGCAATGAGTGGAAGCACACCGCCTGTTGATTTAGAAGCTGGAGATTTTCTCTCCAGGGACGAAGTCATTGCGCAGAGCGCTCCGCGACCCTGGATTTCTTTTGACTCTTTGGATGATGGCTCCAGCGACAGATATCGTGCCGGGATTGCCCCTTTGCCGCTCACTGGCGTGGGAGGAGATGAGGTCTGGGAATTCTTGGCGTCGAGGCACCGCGCAGGAGACCGGGTCATCTGTGTTGCTGCCGGGCATGGCCTAGTAGAGCGGACCGGGGATCTCCTGGGAGATAAAGACATCCCGCATGCACTTGAGGGCGACAACCCCGCGGTGGTGCAGGTTTTGCAAGGAGTCTTGCGCGAGGGATTCTGGTTTCAAGAAGGCGGCCTGGTGGTCGCAACCGAAAAAGAGCTCTATGGAAAAGCTGTTACCGCCTCCAGGCGCTCGGGCCGCAGTTTGGCGGCCAAGCGCCAAGCGGTTGTGGATCCTTTGTCCCTTACCCCCGGGGACTATGTCGTTCATGAAACCCACGGCGTGGGGAAGTTCTTAGAGCTGGTGCAGCGAGAGATTTCCACTGGTGGTCGACACGCGATTAAGAGCACCAGGGAGTTCGTGGTGTTGGAATACGCACCCAGCAAACGGGGTGGGCCACCCGATCGACTCTATGTTCCAACCGACCAACTCGACCTGCTGAGCCACTATGTGGGGAGCGACAGCCCCGCGGTCAGCAAAATGGGCGGTAGCGACTGGGCCGCAGCGAAGGGTCGCGCCAGACTAGCGGTGCGTGATATCGCGGTGGATTTGGTCAAGCTGTACTCAGCTCGGATGGCCGCACCTGGTTTTGCGTTCTCCCCCGACACACCCTGGCAACGCGAACTGGAAGAAGCCTTTCCCTTTGTCGAGACACCCGACCAGTTGACCACCATCGATGAGGTGAAGGCCGACATGGAACGCCCCATTCCGATGGACCGCTTGGTGGCGGGAGATGTCGGTTTTGGTAAAACAGAAATAGCTGTCAGAGCTGCGTTCAAGGCTGTTCAAGACGGAAAACAGGTCGCTCTGATTGCACCGACAACGCTTTTGGTCAAACAACACATGGAGACCTTTCAAGAGCGCTATGCCCCCTTCCCCGTGACCCTTCGAGCACTGTCTCGTTTCCAAAGCGATAAAGAAGCGACCGCTGTTCTCAAGGGTCTCGCCGATGGCAGCATCGATGTTGTGATTGGAACACACCGCTTGCTGGCAAAGGGCATGGCCTTTAAAGACTTAGGCCTTGTCATCATCGACGAGGAGCAACGGTTTGGTGTGGAGCACAAAGACTCCCTGAAGGCCTTGAAAACCAATGTCGATGTCTTGGCCATGAGCGCCACACCGATTCCCCGGACCCTGGAAATGGCTGTCACTGGGATTAGGGAAATGTCGACTCTCGCGACGCCACCCGAAGAGCGGCACCCTATTTTGACGTTCGTGGGTCCCTACAACGAGGCACAGGTCACCGCAGCAATCAGGCGCGAGTTGTTGCGCGAGGGTCAAGTGTTCTTTGTGCACAACCGGGTGCAGAGCATTTACAGGGCTGCTGACACCATTGCTGGCCTGGTGCCAGATGCAAGGGTCTCCGTCGCCCACGGTCAGATGCCAGAAGCCGAACTGGAGCGGGTGATGGTGGACTTTTGGGAGCGACGCATCGATGTTTTGGTGTCCACCACCATTATCGAAACGGGTCTCGATGTCACCAACGCCAACACCCTGATTGTCGACGAAGCCGAGCGCTACGGCCTCTCCCAGTTGCACCAGCTGCGCGGCCGGGTTGGCCGCGGTCGCGAGCGAGGCTATGCCTATCTGCTCTATGACCAGGAGATGCCTATTGGTGAGAACGCTCACGACAGGCTATCCACCCTTGCGGCAACGACCGATTTGGGTGGTGGAACACGGATCGCGATGAAGGATTTGGAAATGCGGGGTGCTGGGAACCTGCTCGGAGCCGAACAAGCTGGACATATTCAGGGTGTCGGGTTTGACTTGTATTTGCGCATGGTGGGCGAGGCCATCGCTACCTTCCGAAATGAGGTGGCGCCTGGTTTGACTGAGCTTCGTCTTGAAATACCCGTCGATGCTCGTATCCCCACTGACTACATCGACAGCGAGCGCTTGCGGCTGGAGATGTATCAAAAACTCTCCGGCTCCGCAGCGCCGAACGCCGGTGATGCCGCCATCGACGAGCTGGTGGAAGAAATCACCGATCGCTATGGCGAGCTGCCGAGCGCCGTGTCCACCCTGGTGGAGGTGACGAGGTTGCGCAGGCGCGCGATGGCCAGTGGATTGAGCGAAGTGATGGTGATGGGGTCCAACCTCCGCGTTGTCGGCCCACCGCTTCCCGATTCGGTGCAGGTGCGAGCCCAGCGGGTGTATCCGAAGTCGAAATACATGGCTCCCGCAAGGGTGTTGTTGATTCCGTTGCCCGAGGACTACTCGGATAAAGCAATGGTGACCTGGGTTCTTGGCGTCATTGATGCTCTGTATCCGCTCGCGGTAACCGCCATAGAGCCGGCACACTAGAGGCTATGTCTCCGCATCCATCCCTCGAGCAGCTGATTGCCACAATGGCGACCCTGCGTGGCGACGGTGGTTGTCCCTGGGACGCCGAGCAAACGCATGAAAGCCTGGTCGCCTACCTGCTCGAAGAAGTCTTTGAGTTAGTCGAAGCTCTGGAATCCGGGTCGAGAGACGATATCCGTGAAGAACTGGGTGACGTGTTGTATCAGGTGCTCTTTCATGCGGATATAGCCAGCACTGATCCGATTGACCCCTTCACCATCGACGATGTTGCCGCTGTGGTTGATCGGAAAATGCAGGACCGCCACCCGCACGTTTTTGCTGATGGGGAGGCGCGTACGGTCGCGGAGGTGACAACCAGGTGGGCTGAAATCAAAGCCGAGCAAAAAGCTCACCGGGAAAGCCGGTTAGACGGCATTCCCGCCAAGCTCTCTGCGCTGGCACGGACGCAGAGCGTCCTTAGGCGCTCCCTCGACCTCGCCCCCGCCAAGGACCTGGGGTCACACACGATGGCGAGCGAGGCGGAGCTTGGAGAAGCACTGTTTGATGTGGTGGCCCTGGCGCACGAGCGTGGCTTTGACGCAGAGCGAGCCCTGCGCAGTGCCACTCGGGCATTCGAGCAGGGTGTGAGGGAGGCCGAGGCACGCGCATCCTCGTCGCCTGGTCACGAACAAGCCTCTTAGTGACAGAATCGGTCTATGGCTGTTAGCTCTGCGCGCGGGATGCGTGACTTTACCCCTCGGGATAAAGAGCGTCGCGATCTGGTAATGACCCAGATCAGAGAGACCTACCTGAGACACGGATTTGAAGAAATTGAAACACCCGCGCTCGAGGATTCAGAAGCCTTGCATTCGGGGTTGGGCGGCGACAATGAAAAGCTCAGTTTTCAGGTTCTCAAACGTGGCCTGGAAGCCGCTGACTTACACGCCGCAACGAGCACCAAGGATCTGAGTGACTTGGGGCTTCGTTTTGACTTGACCGTTCCGCTTGCCAGGTTTTATGCAAGCCACCACCAGGAACTTCCTCCGGTTTTTCGGTCCTTCCACCAAGGGCCGGTGTGGCGGGCGGAGCGACCTCAGAAGGGGCGTTACCGCCAGTTTGTGCAGTGCGACATCGACATCCTTGGTGAATCGAGCACGCTTGCCGAAATAGAGGTCATGCTCGCTACCGCGGATGCGCTGGATCGGCTCGGGCTAGCGGGGTATACCTTCCGGGTCAATGACCGCCGGTTGCTCCGAGAGCTCCTCCATGCTGCTGGAATACCAGAGACTGAGCACCAGGATGCCCTGATTACGCTCGACAAGCTCGACAAAATCGGCCCAGATGGTGTGCTTAAAGAGCTCGGCGACCGACTATCTGCCGGGTGGCACGAGCGTGTTATTGCGAACGTCGTGCAGGCAGAAGGTCACGCCCCTGATGCCGATTACATTGCCCAGGTGATGGGTAATAGTGCTGTCGCCACAGAGGTTGCCACGGAGCTGATGGCGTGGGTCAACCAGGTCCAGGCCATTCGAGGGTCCGCAGATATTGTGTTTGACCCGACCTTGGTTCGAGGCATGGGGTATTACACCGGTTCGATTGTTGAAATCAGTCACCCGGGGCTGGGAATTTCCGTGGGCGGTGGCGGACGGTATGACGGAATGATCGGACGGTTCCTGGGAACCGACGTGCCAGCGTTTGGTATCTCCTTGGGATTCGAACGCTTGTTGGAGGTTCTGCCAGAAGAATCTCTGCACCACACCAATCGGGTTGCGCTGTTGTATCAGCGCGAAGACTCCCTGGATCACCTGGCGTCGGTGAAAAAGCAGTTGGTGGACACCGGTCACACGGTCCGTCTGGTGCCGAAGGCTAAAAACATGCGCCCGGTGTTCGAGAGGCTGGTGGGTGACGGCTTTTCCCGTGTCGCTGAGGTCACGAAGGGCGTCGTTGATGCCGAGGCGCTCTCCTGGCGAGAATTAGGCGAAGCATCGGCCACGTGACCTACCGCACCTGGTGCTCGTTACTAGGATGATGTCGAGCACCACCACCCCGAACTACCGAAAATCCAGGAAGAGGACCCCTCGTGGCCGCCATTGAAGCTGTTACCGCCCGTGAAATTTTGGACTCACGAGGAAACCCCACAGTTGAAGTGGAAGTCCTGCTTGAAGACGGCGCGGTATCGAGAGCTGCAGTCCCATCGGGTGCTTCCACGGGTGCGTTTGAGGCTTACGAACTGCGCGATGGTGACAAAGGTCGCTACATGGGCAAGGGTGTGCAAAAAGCGGTCGCTGCGGTCATCAACACCTTAGGACCCGCCATCCACGGCTTTGATGCCAGTGAACAGCGCTCCATTGACGACGCGTTGCGTGCGGTCGATGGAACCGACAACAAGCAAAAGCTGGGCGCAAACGCGATCTTGGGTGTTTCACTCGCGGTTGCCAAAGCCGCAGCCGAATCTGCTGATTTGGCTCTATTTCAGTACCTCGGTGGTCCGATGGCCCACGTTCTTCCAGTACCCATGATGAACGTCATCAACGGTGGCGCACACGCCGACACCGCCGTTGACATCCAAGAGTTCATGATCCTGCCGATTGGTGCTCCTTCTTTCACGGAAGCGTTGCGGATGGGCACGGAGACCTACCACGCCCTCAAAGCAGAACTGAAGAAAGCCGGCATGCAAACAGGCTTGGGGGATGAGGGTGGCTTCGCCCCTGAGCTCTCCAGCAACCGGGCAGCACTGGACTTCTTGATGAGCGCCATTGCCCAGGCAGGCTTCACTCCCGGCAAGGACATCGCCTTGGGCCTGGACGTTGCCGCAACAGAGATGTTTGAGAAGGGGTCCTACACGTTCGAGGGCGCCAAGCGCGACTCTGGGTTCATGGCTGATTACTATGCGGAGCTCGTGTCGAGCTATCCACTGGTCACCATTGAAGACCCATTGGATGAGAACGACTGGGAAGGCTGGATTGCGCTGACGCATGCTATTGGCGACAAGGTCCAACTGGTAGGAGATGACCTGTTCGTCACCAACCCCACTCGCTTAGCCGATGGCATCAAGCGCGGTGCTGCCAATTCCTTGCTCGTGAAGGTAAATCAGATTGGCACGCTAAGCGAAACAATGGACGCCGTTTCTATGGCTCACCGCCACGGATACACGGCCGTGCTGTCTCACCGCTCCGGTGAAACTGAAGACACGACCATTGCTGATTTGGCTGTTGCAACCAACTGTGGCCAAATCAAGACGGGTGCTCCTGCTAGAAGCGAGAGAGTGGCTAAGTACAACCAGCTGCTACGCATTGAAGAAGAGCTCGACCAGGCAGCCCGCTACGCGGGTGCTGCCGCGTTCCCGCGCTTTTCCTAATCCACGCGCGCCCTCGGTTTCGCCAAAGGTCTGCTGTTTAGAATGACGCCGTGGCTGAAAAAAAGAAACCCGGTGGCAAAAAACTAGTTGCCGCGAACCTGCTGTCATTGCAGGCTTCGGGTTTTGCCGTCACACTGCTCGCCCTGATTGTGACCGGTGTTGTGATTCTGGCGCCTTCTTTGCGGGTGTTGGCCGAGCAACAACAGGAGATCGCCGAGCTACGCAGCGCTCTGGCCGATGCCGAGCAAGAGGTTGTTGACTTAGCAGAGCAACGTGAGCGCTGGTCGGATCCCGCCTATGTGGAGACCCAGGCCAGAGAGCGTTTGATGTTTGTCTATCCAGGAGACATCACCTACCTCGTCATTGATGACCTTGCTGAGGGCGATGACGGCCTCGACATTCCTATTTCCACCGACATTGTTCTCGCCGAATCGGACTGGCGGGAGTCGCTTTTGGCCTCGTATTTGGTGGCGGCGACGACGTCGAGGGCTGCGGATAAAGAGCTCGAAAAGCAGGCAACACTCATTCCATCACCCAGTGTGGGTGATGCAGAATGAACCCCCTCGGTGAGACCCCCACTCCTCATGACATAGCGGTTGTCAGCGAACACCTAGGTCGACCAGCCAGAGACATTGTGGGTATTTCAGCCAGGTGCGTGTGCGGCAAACCCATTGTCGTGGTGACCAAGCCTCGCCTGGGGGATGGGACCCCCTTTCCCACCCTCTATTACCTCACCCAGCTAGCGGCAACCCAAGCTGCCTCCCGGTTGGAAGCTGACGGTGTGATGGCGAAATACCAGAGTGATCTTGCGGACAGCGACGAAGCTAGGGCTGCGTATGCCCTGGCCCACGACTCCTACATTGCCACCCGAGAAACCATTGACCAGGTGGAAGAAGTTGCAGGGGTTTCTGCTGGCGGAATGCCCGATCGAGTTAAGTGTCTCCACGCCCTGATGGCGCACTCCTTGTCGGTGGGACAAGGGGTAAACCCGGTGGGAGATTGGGCGCTTGCAGACACGCCCTGGAGCGCGGACCTATGCCACTGCTAAACCGGAGGGTCGCTCCTATCGCGCTGGCTGTCATCGGCTTGCTCGTGGGCCCAGCTGTGTTGTTGCCTTCAGCTGCCCAGGCGGACCAGATCAGAGATCGACAGTATTGGCTCAGCGAATACGGCATCGAGCGTGCATGGCAGGTGACGAAGGGCGCTGGTATTCGCATCGCCATCATTGACACCGGCGTTGATGGTTCGCACCAGGATCTGCGTGGAGCTGTCGTGGCGGGCTCGGATTTCTCCGGTTTGGGTGACGATGATGGCCAAACTCCTGTTGGTCAAGACCGTCGCCACGGAACCATGGTTGGCTCGTTGGCCGCGGGCAGGGGGAACAACTCCATTGACGGAGTTATCGGGAGTGCTCCTGAGGCGGAAATTCTGAGTCTGTCCATGAGTTTTGGTGGAGGCACCATTCCACCCGATGACCAAATTGCACGAGCCGTCCGCTACGCCGTTGATAACGGCGCCGACATCATTTCTTTGTCGTTGACAAGAAACACCAGAGATTGGCCAGAAAGCTGGGACTCAGCGTTTAGCTACGCGGCAGAGAACGACGTAGTGGTCATCGCGGCTGCGGGCAACCGCGGCAGCGGAACCGAAGCGGTTGGTGCTCCAGCGACAATGCCCGGTGTCTTGACCGTTGGCGGGGTCAATCGCGAAGGCAAAGTGAGTGCCACAGCCTCAGCTCAGGGCATCACCCTTGGCGTGATGGCGCCCAGTGAAGGGCTTGTCGGAGCCATTCCTGGCGGCGGGTATGTCGCGTGGTCGGGAACCAGCGGCGCGACGCCGATAGTTGCGGGCATTGTGGCGCTTGTTCGAGCTGCTCATCCCGAGCTCGATGCCGCAAACGTCATCCATCGCATCTTGTCGACAGCGACTTCTGTCACGCAAGAGACACCGGATCCGCTCTATGGTTTTGGCATCGTCAATGCGTACGAGGCGGTCACCGCTGAGGTTGCCTTGGTTTCGAAGAACCCTTTGGGTTCACTAGATGAATGGATTGTGATTCACCGTAAGCAGGAAGGGAGCCAGATTGTGATTCCGCTTGGCCCCCAGCAAACCACGACCGAGGCTGAGGGTCCCCGTAATCCAAACGTCTCTCTGCAGCCAGATACTGAAATGACGATCTTGCCCTATGTGATCACGGGAGTACTTGCGGCGGCGCTGATTTCGGTCTTAGTGGGGTTTGTTGTTGTCTCGGTGGCGTCGAGGAAACCGATAGATTAGGGGTTGGCTTTCATCAAGGTTAGGTGCCCTGTGACACGCATTGTGATTGTGGGCGGCGGATACGCCGGTTTCTACACAGCATTCAAATTGGAAAAACTTCTCCGTCGCGGAGAAGCCGAAGTGGTCGTCATTGACCCGCTTCCCTACATGACCTATCAGCCGTTTTTGCCCGAGGTGGCAGCGGGCTCGGTCGAGGCTCGCCATGCTTTGGTGCCGCTTCGCAGGCACTTACCTAAGTCCCGAGTGATCACGGCCCGGGTGACCGGAATCGATCACCCACGCAAGACAGTAACCGTCTCGCCTGAGCTCGGTGCAAGTTTTGAGTTGACCTACGACCACATCGTCATCACGGCGGGCGGGGTGTCGAAAACATTCCCGATTCCCGGTGTCGCCGAGTGGGCGATTGGCATGAAGACAATCGAGGAAGCTGTTTCGGTCCGCGACAAGGTGATCGACAACATGCACCTTGCCGCTGATATGCCTCCTGGCCCAGCGCGGGATCGTCTGTTGACAGTCATCGTTGTTGGTGGTGGGTTTGCCGGTATTGAAGCGTTTGCTGAGCTGCGCAGCCTGGTGAGTGACATGCTGCGGGAGTTCCCCACCCTTACCATCGACGACACCCACTTCCACTTGATTGAAGCCATGGACCGGATCATGCCCGAGGTGTCGGAGAAGTCCGCCCGGTGGGTTATCAAGAACCTTGAACAGCGCCAAGCGCACATTCACCTCAATACCCAGCTGGTGAGTGCTGTGAATGGCCGGATGGAACTCTCTGATGGTCAGGTGTTTGAGAGCGAGATGGTGATCTGGACGGCGGGCGTGAAAGCCCAATCCATGCTCGGTGGCACTGGTATCCCGCTTGATGAGCGCGAGCGCATCTGCGCCCGCGCGGATCTTCGCGTGGAAGATGGCGACACCATCATCGAGGGCCTGTGGACGGCGGGAGATGTTGCTCGGGTTCCCGACCTAAGCGGTGGTGGGGTCGGTGGCTACTGTGTTCCCAACGCCCAGCACGCTGTTCGACAGGGAAAAATTCTCTCTAAGAACATCGTCGCAATTCTGCGCGGCGAAGAGCCCAAGAATTACGTCCACAAGAATCTCGGTGCCGTGGCGGGATTGGGAATCGGATACGGCGTCTTCCAAAGCGGGCCGATTGCTGTGACCGGCTACCTGGCGTGGATCATGCACCGCGGGTATCACGGTCTGGCCATGCCCACGTTTGAGCGCAAAGCACGGGTTATTACTAACTGGTTGGTGCACTTCTTCTGGGGTCGGGACTTCTCCAGCGTGCGCCGGGTGCAGCGTCCCCGTGAATTCTTCGAGGAGTTTGCTTCCAGGCCAGCGCCGGCTGTGAAGGCTAAGGCCACCGCGGCCGCTCGCTAGGATTGGCCAAAGCCCCGGTAGCCCAATTGGCAGAGGCAGACGACTTAAAATCGTCCCAGTCAGGGTTCGAGTCCCTGCCGGGGCACAGCTGGTGTAATCCACAGGCTCTCGGCATACAATTACGGGCATGGATGCATTAGTAATTATTGGCGTTGTTGTTGTCTTAGCCGCCATTGTCGGAATCTACCTGTGGTCAACGTATAACGGTCTTGTCACACTCAATGTGCGAGTTGATGAGGCGTGGAGCGACATCACTGTTCAGCTCAAACGTCGTGCTGACCTTCTTCCTAACCTGATCGAAGCCGTCAAGGGCTATGCCGCTCAGGAAAAAGATGTCTTTGAATCGGTGACTAAGGCGCGAGCAGCGACGCTTAGCGCAGGGGACCCGGTCGCTGCCGCCGAAGCCGAAAATATGTTGCAGACTGCTTTGAAGAGCATTTTTGCCGTTGCGGAAGCATACCCCGAGCTTCAGTCGAGCCAGAACTTCCTGCAACTCCAGGGTGAACTGGTCGACACCGAGGACAAGATTCAGGCCTCCCGTCGTTTTTACAACGGAGGAGTCCGCGAGCTCAACACCAAGGTCCAGCTCTTCCCGAACAACGTTTTTGCTCGGGGACTTGGTTTCCAAGACCGTGCGTTCTTTGAGGTGGCAGATCCTGCGGCCATTTCCGAACCCCCTCGCGTTCAGTTCTAACCTCCCGCTGTGTACAGAGCGATAGCGGCAAATAAGCGCAACACCTGGTTCATCATGGTGTTTTTTCTGATTTTGGTGGGCGCCCTGGGCTATGCGGCCGACTTGTTTATGTCGGGCAATGGCACCGGAGTGGTCTTCTTCGGTGTCCTGATTGGTGCCTTGATTTATGTAGCGATCCAGTACTACTCCTCGGGGTCCCAAGCACTCGCCATGGCGGGTGCTATTCCCATCACTAAAGCTGATAATCCCAGGCTGTATCGCATTGTGGAGAACCTAGCCATTACAACGGGCCTCCCCATGCCAAAGGTATACCTCGTGAATGACCCTGCTCCGAACGCATTTGCAACGGGGCGCGACCCAGAGCACGCTGCAGTCGCTGCCACCACAGGCCTTTTAGAAATCATGAATGACTCTGAGCTCGAAGGCGTGATGGCCCACGAGATGGCGCACGTGAAGAACTTTGACATTCGGGTCACCACCATCGTCTTTGGCTTGGTCGTCGTCGTGGGACTGGTAGCCGATGTGTTGGCCCGGATGGCATTCTTTGGCGGCATGAGGAGAAATGGCGGGGGCAGCAACCCGTTGATTTTGGTGGTGGGCCTTGCCGCTATGATTCTTGCTCCGTTGTTGGCAGCCTTGATTCAGGCAGCGATTTCCAGGCAACGGGAATATCTTGCAGATGCCACCGGTGCTCTCACGACCAGGCACCCTGAAGCGCTCGCTAGTGCGCTGACCAAGCTCGGTGAATACGGCCGGCCTCTGCAGAAGCAGCAGGCCTCAATGGCTCATCTGTGGATGGCTGATCCGATTCAACCCGGCGTCATCGACAGGATGTTTCAAACGCATCCGCCGATTGGCGAGCGTGTGAAGCGCCTTGTGGAGAATAAAGCCCGCTTTTAGTGCTGGGCATCACAATCCGACAACCTAGACTGGGGCCATGTTCTTATCCTCCAAATCCGGCCCGCCAGCCCCAGAACATCACGGTGTTCCCTCGGCACTCGTGCGTGCGACCGATTGGTCGTGGAGAATCCTAGTTATCGGGGGTGCGCTCGCCCTCGTTCTGTTTGTTGTGGTGCAACTGAACTTCATCGTTATTCCGTTGCTCGTGGCAGTGTTACTTTCTGCTCTGGCAGCGCCCTTGAATGATGTGCTCTTGAAACTGCGTTTCCCCCGTTGGTTGGCCACGGCAACAACCCTTATTGCGTTCCTTGCCGTTGTGACTGCGCTGGTCTTTCTGGTCCTCAACGAAGTGATTCGAGGCTGGGAAAAGGTCTTGAGTCGTATCCAGGTTGTCTATGACGAGCTCTCGGTCTACTTATTGAACTCTCCCCTGGAAATTAGCGAACAACAGCTTCAAGCCTGGTTCACCCAGATCACCGGTGAGCTCGAGCTCAACTCCAGTTGGATTTTGAACGGTGCACTGAGCTTTAGCACCTCCATTGGTGCGTGGCTCTTGGGTCTTGGTATTTCGTTGTTTGCCCTGGTGTTCTTTATCCACGAAGGCCGCAAGATTTGGGGCTTTGTTGCCAACCTCTTCCCGAAAGAGGCCCGCGGCGCTGTTTTGGGTGCCGGTCTTGCTGGCTGGGGCACGCTGCTTAATTTCGTTCGAATCCAGGTCTTTGTTGCATTTATTGACGCGGTGGGCATCGGGCTAGGTGCATTCTTCCTGGGTTTGCCGTTGGTTGTTCCCATCGCCGTGGCGGTGTTCTTGGGCGGTTTTGTCCCCTTTATTGGTGCAGCAGTGGCTGGTGCCTTTGCTGTTCTGGTCGCGCTGGTCTTCGAAGGTCCCTTTATAGCCCTCATCATGCTGATCATCGTGATCGCGGTTCAACAAATCGAAAGCCAGATAGTTCAGCCTTTGGTGATGGGCAAGGCAGTGCGGGTTCACCCACTGGCCGTCGTTATCGGGGTTGCTGTTGGAGGCTTCTTCGCGGGAATTCCTGGAGTCTTGTTCGCTGTTCCCATTGTGGCCCTGGGCAATGTTGTGATTCGATACCTGGCAGCCGGAGAATGGCTTACGGACCCTGTAGTTATCGGTGAAAAAGTAAAGGCGAAGCGGTGAGAAAATTCGGCAAGGCTCCTGTTATCTCGGGCCCGACGCTTGAGGATTTTGCTGATGCGAGAAGGGTTCTCACAGGCGTTGCCCAAGAGACGCCCATTGAGCTCTCTCGGTATTTGTCTGAGCTACTTGGCCAGGACGTTTTTTTGAAGTGTGAGAACCTACAGCGCACCGGTTCCTACAAAATCCGGGGTGCGTATTACCGAATGTCTAAGCTGAGCGCTGAAGAAAAAGCGAAGGGTGTTGTTGCGGCGAGCGCTGGCAACCACGCCCAGGGCGTAGCGTTCGCGGCTCGGGAGCTAGGCATTAAAGCCACCATTTTCACACCCGTCGGTGTAGCGCTGCCGAAACTGCAGGCCACCCGTGCTTATGGGGCAGATGTGGTTCTGGCTGGTCTCAACATCATCGAGCCACTTCGTCGGGCCCAAGAGTTCGCAGACACCACCGGAGCAATCCGAATTCCACCTTTTGATCACCCCGATGTCATTGCCGGCCAGGGGACTGTGGGACTTGAGATTGCAGAACAGGTTCCCCAGGTCACCACCGTGATCGTTCCGATCGGCGGTGGTGGGCTCATGGCCGGTGTCGCTAGCGCAATGAAGCAAACGGCAACGCGCGACGGCCGAAAGATTCGCATCATCGGGGTTCAAGCAGAGAACGCTGCTGCATACCCTCCCTCGTTGAAGCACCATAAGCCAGTCGAGGTGACCGTGGGTCCGACCATTTGTGACGGAATCGCATTGCAGAAGCCCGGCACCATGAACTTTGACATCATCCAGAGCCTGGTGGACGAGGTCGTCACCGTGAGCGATGACGATACAGCCCGAGCGATTCTGGTTCTGCTCGAGCGCGCGAAGCTCGTAGTTGAGCCAGCGGGCGCAGTGGGAGTCGCTGCGATTCTCGCGGGAAAAATCAAGACGTCCGGACCCACCGTCGTTGTTCTCAGCGGGGGCAACATCGACCCGATGATCTTGGAGCGTGTGATCAGTCGCGGTATGGCTGGCGCCGGTCGCTACACAAAAATGCGGATTCCACTGCCTGATCGACCAGGTCAGCTGGCCCGGACCTCAGAGATTGTTGCTGAGCAAAACGCCAACGTTGTCGAGGTCCTGCACACCAGGCACGGCACCGGACTTCAAATTAGCCAGGTCGAACTCGAGCTTCATATTGAAACGCGGGGACCCGAGCACGCAGAACAGGTTTTGAAGGCTCTTCGCGACGAGGGGTATGAGCCCCGGGTGGACTTCTAAAGGATAAAGGTTTCGACGTCGATAATCTCGACGGCGATTTCAGCCCCGTTGGGCGCGGTGTAGGTGCTGGCCTGGCCGATTTTGAGGCCCAGAATGGCTTGCCCCAGAGGGCTTTGCTCGGAGTAGACGTCCAAGTCGGTGTCTCCGGCTAACTCGCGTGAGCCTAAGAGAAACTTTTCAGTGTCGCCGTGGATGTGTGCGGTCACGACGGTGCCGGGTTCCACAATTCCTGAACTGGCAGGTGCATCCCCCGCCACAGCGTGCTTGAGCATGGCGGTAAGGGTGCGAATACGGTCCTCCATCTTCGCTTGCTCTTCTTTAGCAGCGTGGTAGCCACCGTTTTCTTTGAGATCGCCCTCGTCGCGCGCTATTTCAATCTTTTTGGCGATTTCAGAGCGACCGCGGGTGGTGAGCTGCTCCAGTTCCAGAGCAAGGCGGTCGTAGGCTTCTTGGGTCAGCCAGACCGTGTTGTCGGATTCCGTGCTCATCTCACACCCTCATTCATACGATAAACCGGCCCCAAGAATGGGCCAGTTTAGTGACTTTGAGGCTACGGCAACCAGCACTCGTAGAGCAAGCCCGTCACAGCTGGTTCGCTGGTGCGAACCAGCTCTTGGAAGGTTCTTGTCCACGTTTCTGAAGCCGTCAGTGTGACCACTTTCCAGCCCACGACTCCGAAGGATCCATTGAGCGCTTGAACAGCGCAACTGGCCTCGGTTCCAGGAGGAGTGGTGACCTCAAAATTGACTACGACTTCACTCTCAGAGACAAGGACATAGCCAAGGTCGCGGGTGTTGAGCTGGGAGGGTGTTTCGAGCACTCCGCCCCACCAAAGCCACGCCACCAAAACGCCGGTGAACCCCACGGCGGTGACAATACCGATGCCTCGATTGAGGCGCCTCTCGCGGGGCTTTTGTCCGTAGCGCTCTTCGAGGAGCGTTGGGGCTTGGGGCATTTTCTTCATCTTCTCTCGGTACTCTAGACATAGCTTAACCGGCCACCTGGAGCTGGAGCTTGGAGGGTTCACAATGATGACATGGATTTTGGAAGAAACCGGTGACTTGATCCCAGCGATCGAGGTCGATCCCAACTCCGTCACGCCGGGAGTGCTGGGTTTTCTGATCACGTTGTTTGTTGCTCTGGCGGTGTTGCTTCTTATTGCAGATATGTCTAGGCGGGTCAGGCGAGTCCGCTACCGTGCGATCGTAAACGAAAAGCTAGACGCTGAAGCTAGGGGAGAAGCGGCGGGTTCATAGCCACCAGTAAGACCGCGGTCCAGTGCGACATGAACGCCAGAACCGTGAAGACGTGGAAGATTTCGTGGAATCCGAAGTGGGCCGGGGATGGGTTCGGCCACTTGGTTCCATACACAACGGCACCGAGGGAGTACAGCAGTCCGCCCACGATGACCAGGATCATCATCCAGGGATTAGCCACGTACAGGTCGCCCATGTACATCACGGCCGCCCAGCCGAGTCCTAGGTAAAGCGGGACATAGACCCACCGGGGTGCATTGATCCAGAGCACTCGAGCTGCGATTCCAAGAGCGGTCCCGATCCACACAATGGTGAGCAGTCGCCACGCCTTGTCGCTGGGTAAGGCGATCACAGCAATCGGGGTGTAGGTGCCGGCGATCAGCAAGAAGATGTTGGCGTGATCGAGCCTCTTCATAATTACCCGTGCCCGGTCGCTCCAGTTAAAGCGGTGGTAGGTGCCAGAAATGCCAAAGAGCAAAATCGAGGTCGTCGCAAATACGGCACTGGAGACGGTGGCTGCGACTCCATCGGCCAGGACGACTAAGACAATCCCTGCTGCCAGGGCTATCGGCAGCGTCACGATATGAATCCAGCCCCGCCAGGTGGGTTTCGGTTCACGCTCGTGATACGCAACACTTTCTTCCACAAGGGGAAGGTGGAGTGTGCCGGATTCCGTCGTGGGCTCAGAAGAAGAAGGCGTCGACATGGTTTCACCCTATGGCGAAAATCAAGGAAACCGCTGGGCGATTGTGGGAAACATCCAGGCCCGCCAGATAGGACTAGCGTTGTTCTGTGAGTTGGATCAAACATCTTCTGGGTGAGGGTTTGCTGTATCGCCTCTATCGCCGACGTATCCTCAAAGAAATTAGCCAACTGACGAAGCCGCACCACGTGGCCATGATTCTCGATGGGAATCGTCGTTGGGCGAAACTCCGGGCCCTCGCGAACAGCTCTCAGGGACACCGCGCTGGTGCGGACAAGATTTATGAATTCCTCACCTGGTCGGAAGAACAGGGAATTGACGTTGTCACTCTCTACTTGCTCTCGACAGACAATCTGACAGGCCGAGAGAAGGAAGAGCTCGATGACCTCGTTGAGATCATCGAGGGTCTTGCAGATCAGCTCTCGCGGTTTTCAAACTGGAGAATCAAACACGTGGGCGACGGTGATGCTCTGCCCTCCCACCTGCTTCAAACACTGCAGGGGGCCGAAGAGCGCAGCGCCAGAAATTCTGGAATGCACATCAACTTGGCTGTTGGCTACGGGGGTAGGGCAGAAATAACCCAGGCTGTGCGGCGGCTCGTGCAAGCGCACAGCGACGCCGGCGGTGATCTCGATGACCTGTCTGACACCATCAGCGTTGCCGCTATCGCCGGACACCTGGACACCGTGGGTCAACCGGACCCTGACTTAGTGATTCGAACCTCGGGGGAGCAACGCCTGAGTGACTTCATGCTGTGGCAAAGCGCACACTCTGAGTTCTATTTTGTGGAAGCGCTAGGTCCGGATCTGCGCGAGATTGATTTCCTGCGCGCTCTTCGCGATTTCGGTCGACGCCAGCGTCGCTACGGCCACTAAAACCGTAGAGAGCCACCCTGCACCCCGTTGTGGGTTTCTTTAGAGTGCGGTCGTGTGCTACTTTATAAGAAATATATTTCTGGTATTTATTTTCTTATAAGGAGTTCTGATGAGCAAGGAATGGACGTTTCTTGGCCATCACGCTCACATTCTTATTGTGTTAGCTCACAACAACAATGAGACTGTCGATAACTTGGCCCGCAGCGCAGGAATCACTGCCCGGTCAGTTACGTCCATAGTGCGGGATCTCATTGACGCTGGGTACATCAGAAAAACGAAGATTGGCCGGCGTAATCACTATGAGATCAACACCGAGGGTCCGCTTCGGCACCCCACGAGTGCTCATCGCACTGTGGGGGACCTGATTCAGGCTCTGGGATCCTTGTCGTCGTGAACGCTATGGATACGCTCTCTCTCGCCTTAGTCAACCTAAGTTCGCCACCGGTCTTAGCGTTCGTACTGGGGATCCTCGCTGTGTCCATCAAGAGCGACTTGCGCCTCCCTGATGCTGTGTATCAGGCCCTTTCGATTTACCTCCTGCTGGGAATTGGCATCAAGGGTGGTGTCTCCCTCTCGGAGGTGACCTGGAGTGAAATATCCCGGCCTCTCCTAGCGACGGTGCTGTTGGGGCTTGTGATTCCCGTTCTGGCCTTTTTTGCTCTGAGGGGCCTGACCAAACTCGACGCTGTGAACCGGGGAGCTCTTGCTGCTCACTACGGTTCGACATCCCTGGTTACGTTCACGGCTGCGTTGGTATTTCTAGACACCCTGGATGTTGAATACGAGGGCTTCGTCACAACACTGCTCGCAACCATGGAGGTGCCCGGCATCCTGGTCGGCTTAGTGTTGGCCTCCAGGGGAGTGAACCGGGAGTTTTCCTGGGGAGAATCGTTGCGTGAACTGGTGACGAGTAAATCCATTGTGTTGTTGGTGGGCGGTTTGATCCTGGGCGTCATCACCGGCACTCGAGGATATGCCGGGATCGACGTGTTCTTCTCCGGATTATTCCCCGGCATCCTGACCCTGTTCCTGCTCGAGCTCGGGATTGTTGCGGGTCGTCGCCTGAGAGACATTCGCTTGGGTGGAATCGGATTGGTTGTCTTTGGGGTGGTCTTTCCCATGATCGCTGGCACACTCGGAGTCGCGGCCGGTGTGCTGAGCGGGCTGGGCGTTGGAGGAGCCACTGTCCTTGGAGTTCTCAGCGCTTCAGCTTCCTATATCGCAGCACCCGCCGCTGTTCGCCTGGCGTTGCCAGAGGCAAGTCCCGGCGTCTATCTCACCGCGGCTCTCGGAATAACGTTCCCGTTCAATCTCATTGTGGGAATACCGCTGCTGTTCAATATCAGCACCCTGCTGTCAGACTGGATGTCATGAAGACGACACCGCGCACGCTCCTGACCATCGTGGCGGAGGCCGGTTTGGAGAACAGGCTTTCTGCCATGGTCACCAACCAGGGTGCCCGGGGCTTCACCGTGTCAACCGCCCACGGTCAAGGACCAAGCCTGGATCGCGCCAGTGACATCAGTGGCGGCAACATCCGGATGGAGGTTGTCGTGACGGATCAGTCCGCCGAATTGATCCTGGAGATCCTGGAAAAAGATTATTTTCCGCACTTTGCTGTGACCTGCTGGATAAGCACCGTCGACGTCATTCGGGAAGACCGCTACTAATTCTCAAAAGTTAACCCGTGTGTCACCTGGAACAGGCGTGTCACTAACGAGCCCTGGTGAATGGGGGGCGTATTTTCGACCCAACGCTCACCCCCTTGCTAAGGAGTCTTCGTGGAAAAATCCGCTTCCCCCCGAACCACATCGTCATCAGCACAGAAAAAGAAAACGGAGGAGCGGACATACGTCCTCGACACGTCGGTCCTCCTCAGTGATCCGCAGGCGATGTTCCGGTTCGCAGAACACCACGTTGTTCTCCCGGTTGTGGTCATCTCGGAGCTGGAAAAGAAGCGCCACGATCCAGAGATCGGTTATTTTGCCAGGCAGGCACTGCGTAATCTTGACGAGTTACGCAGACAACACGAACGCCTCGATTTCCCCATCGCCGTGGGCGATGGGGGTTCGCTCCGGGTTGAGCTCAACCACTCCAACCAGTCGGTCCTGCCAAGCGGTCTGCAACTGGGCGACAACGATTCACGGATTCTCGCAGTTGCGTTGAATCTCGCTAACGACGGCATGCAGGTGACCGTTGTTTCCAAGGACCTCCCGATGCGCGTCAAAGCAGCGTCGATTGGTCTTGCAGCTGAGGAGTATCGGGCTGAACTGGCTCCTGAATCTGGCTACACCGGCATCGCCGACATCACGATCAGTGCTGAGGACATGGCCACGCTGTATGACACGGAAATCATCGCATCCACAGTGGTGGCGGATGTGCCAGTGAACACATCGTTGGTCATCAGCTCCGACCGTGGCTCCGCCCTCGGTCGGGTGACCAGCCCCGGGAAGATTGCTCTGGTTCGCGGGGACCGTGACCTGTTTGGTTTGAGCGGTCGATCAGCTGAGCAGCGCCTTGCCATTGACCTCCTGCTGGACCCGACCATTGGAATTGTGTCCCTGGGTGGGCGCGCTGGTACAGGCAAGTCAGCGCTGGCGCTGTGTGCTGGCCTGGAGGCTGTGCTCGAGCGTCAGATGCACCGCAAGATCATGGTGTTTAGGCCGCTCTATGCAGTGGGCGGACAAGACTTGGGTTATCTACCAGGCGATGCCAACGAAAAAATGAACCCCTGGGCTGAGGCGACCTTTGACACCCTGAGCTCGGTGGTTTCCCACAACGTTGTTGAAGAAGTGATGGAGCGCGGTTTGCTCGAGGTGTTGCCGCTCACCCACATCCGAGGACGCTCCTTGCACGACGCGTTTGTGATTGTGGACGAGGCACAGTCCCTGGAGCGAAACGTCCTACTGACCATGCTGAGCCGGATTGGTCAAAACTCCAGGGTGGTCATGACCCACGATGTGGCCCAAAGAGACAACCTGCGGGTTGGTCGACACGATGGTGTTGCCAGCGTCATTGAAGCGCTGAAAGGCCAATCCCTCTTTGCCCACATGACCCTGATGCGTTCGGAGCGAAGCGCCATCGCCGCTTTGGTGACTGAATTGCTCGAGGGGAACCAGGTCGCCTAAAGCCCAGGCTTGGTCATCTTCAAAACATCGAGAGCCTGATCGAGGTCTGCAAGGGAAATCTCTCCTCGTTCGACAAAGCCCATCTCGATAACGGACTCTCGGATCGTCTTCTGGTTCGCTACTGAGTACTTGGCGACCTTGGCGGCTTGCTCGTAGCCAATCACCCTGTTCAACGGCGTCACGATCGATGGCGAGCTTTCTGCAAGTGCGCGTGAGCGCTCCACGTTTGCTTCGAGCCCTTCGATGGTCTTATCGGCTAGCACCCGGGTTGAGTTGGCTAACAAGCGAATCGACTCAAGCACAGAGGTCCCCATCACGGGGATTGCGACATTGAGCTCAAAGTTTCCAGACGCACCTGCCCAGGCGACAGTGTGGTCGTTTCCGATCACCCGAGCACACACCATGAGAACCGCTTCAGGGACAACGGGGTTCACCTTGCCGGGCATGATCGAGCTGCCGGGCTGGAGGTCAGGGATGTGGAGCTCAGCTATTCCAGCGTTCGGGCCAGAGCCCATCCACCGAATGTCATTGCAAATCTTGGTCAAGGAAACCGCAACGATGCGGAGCGCGCCCGATGCCTCAACCAGGCCGTCCCTGGCTCCCTGGGCTTCAAAGTGATCCAGTGCCTCTGTGATGGGCAATTGTGTTGCTCGGGCAAGCTCAGCAATGACCTTCTCGGAGAAACCTTGGGGAGTGTTGATTCCGGTGCCGGTGGCAGTCCCACCCAAGGGCACCTCGGCGACCCGAGGGAGCACGCTCGTAATTCTCTCAATTCCTAATCGCATCTGGCGGGCATAGCCAGAGAACTCCTGGCCCAGTGTCACTGGGGTTGCATCCATCAAGTGAGTGCGCCCAGCCTTCACGACCGTGGCCCAGGCTTTTGCCTTGGCTTCCAAGGACACAGCCAGGTGGTCAAGAGCAGGAATAAGACTGTTGATCAGTGCTTCGGTCACGGCAACGTGAACGGAGGTGGGGAACACGTCGTTGGATGACTGAGAGGCGTTCACGTGGTCATTCGGGTGAACTTCGTGGCCTAAGTGCGTGCTGGCAAGGGTTGCCAGCACCTCGTTCATATTCATGTTGGAGGACGTGCCAGACCCGGTTTGGTAGGTGTCGACCGGGAAATGGTCGTGGTGTGAGCCGGCGATAATTTCCTCGGCTGCACTCACAATGGCGCTAGCGATATCGGCGTCCAGAATCCCGAGCTCACGGTTCACCAGAGCGGCAGCGCGTTTGATGTGCGCGAGGGCCACAATCTGAGCGGGCTCTAATCCTCTTCCAGAAATGGGGAAGTTTTCCACAGCGCGTTGGGTTTGTGCGCGATACAGGGCGTTGATCGGGACCTTAACCTCGCCCATGGTGTCGTGCTCGATTCGGAATTCAGTCATGACCTGGTCCTTTGCTGCGGCGCCTTGTGGTGGGGAGTGTCTAGCGTTCGAGAGAGCCGATGACGACATGGGGAGTAACGAGGCCCTCAGCTAATCGGTAGTTTGCACCGACCAGGGCAAGTTTACCCTCCGCAATCGCCTCCCCAATGAGCTCGCTTGATGACAGCAATGCTGACACCGTGTCTCGGAGGTGCTCTTGTCCCACTTCGTTTTCATCAAGAGGGTCGCCGGGCGCTAAACCGTGAGCGAGACGTACTCTCGTGACCGCCGGGGCAATAGATGCGGTGATGTCGTGAATGTGGTGGGGGAGGGGCATTACTTCGGGGCTGTCTTGCTCGATGGCAGCCTGCACAGCTCCGCAACTGTCGTGGGACAACACCAAGATGAGGGAGACCTTGAGCATTTCCACCGCGTATTCCAGCGACCCGATGACCGAGTTGGAAATTATCTGCCCGGCGTTTCGCACGACAAAAAGGTCACCCAGGCCCTTGTCGAAAATGATCTCGGCGGAAAGTCTTGAATCGGCACACCCAAAAAGAGCTGCTTCGGGGTATTGGGCGAGAGCAATTTCTGTTCTGCGTTCGACATCTTGGCGGGGGTGCTGCGGGGTTCCGTGAATGAAACGTTGATTGCCCTTGACCATCCTGGACCACGCTTCAGCGGGTGAAATCCTCTCGTCACTCACGGATTTCACTCCTTCACTAATTCAGCAGTGGCGGCCGTTGCAACGATCAGGACTGCGCCCGCATTGTTTCCGCCGATGACGATGGTGCCCTCATCGGTTTCGTAAACCAACAGATAGGAGTAGTTGCCGAGGGGGTCAACGTCTCTGCGGTCGTATTCAACCCAGGTCAGAACGGCGTCGCCCACGGACAGGTCAATGTCTCCAGTTTGGGTTGCTTTTTGGGTGCGCTCGGAAAGCCACTGCGCATCAGCCCCAAAACCCTGGTCCAAGAAGACAAAGCTTTGATCGGGGCCAAGCAGTCCCATGGACCAGACCGCTGTGACACCGGCTTCACCAGAGATTTCTGCGCGGTTGGCCGACCACTCATCGGAGAGATCAGGAACTATGAGTTCACCGGGCGCTTGTGTGCTCGCCTGATCGGCAACCTCGCGCCAATCGACGGGTTCCACCAGGTTGGTGTCGGGCCTCGCGACCAGGAGAACCAGGACGGCAACGATGGCGAGAGAGGTCAGCAGCGACAACACAAGGTTGCGCATGGTTTGTCGGCCCCTGCGTAAAGCTCGAGCCTTCTGGACACGGTCGTGTTTCTCTTGGGGGGTTTCTGGCCGCCCCAAGCCAGCAACCTCAGAGGGTTCGTTGGCGGCCATGACTCACTCTTCGCGTGCTTTTTTAGCGGCGTCTAAACGAGCGCGGGCGCCCACGAGCCACTCGTCGCAGCGTGCTGCAAGGGCTTCTCCGCGCTCCCAGAGGCTGATGGATTCTTCCAGTGCAATTCCACCCTGTTCGAGTTTGCCCACGACGGCCACGAGTTCATCTCTGGCTTGTTCGTAGCTCAGCGAGGCGATGTCAGCTAGGGGTTGAGGAGAATCTGTCACGAACACAGTCTAGTAACTGAGGTGTCTGAGTTATCGACCGGGCCTACGTGATACGGCCTACTCAACCCGGGTGTGGATGACCCCGTCTGAGACGATCACGGAGAGTTCGTCTGCTGGAGACACGTCATTGGTCCGAGACACCACGGAACCATCGGGTCTGCGGGCTATGGCATAGCCACGCTCGAGCGTGCTCTTGGGCGAGAGTCCCCTCAAGTGGCCGGAGAGTTGGGCAACCTCAGCGGTGAAGCGCTCGATACGCAACTCGGCTAGGTCCACCCCTCGAAGCACTAACTGCAGGACCTCTTCTGAGGCGCGATCCACCAGGGTCACCGGGTCGGCCATAACTGGCCGGCTCTGAACACTTCCGAGGCGCTCCAGCTCGTATTCGATGAGGCCCAGAATTCTGTTATCAAGCCTGGTTCTTGCTTCAGCGATGACTCTTCGTTCCTGCTCAATGTCTGGCACAACTCGCTTGGCGGCGTCGGTGGGTGTTGACGCTCTCAGGTCAGCTATATCATCAAGCAAGGGTCGATCGGCCTCGTGGCCGATCGCGCTGACAATTGGGGTGCTGCACGCCGCTACCCGTCGAACGAGGGACTCATCGCTAAAGGGCAGGAGGTTCATGAAATCTCCGCCACCTCGGGCAATGATGATGACGTCTACCTTGGGGTCACCTTCCAACACCTCAAGAGCTTTCAGAACTTCTGGAACGCACCGGTCGCCCTGGACAGCAGCATGCTCAACACGGAACGAAACGTCGGGCCACCGGAGCTTGGCGTTCGTGAGAACGTCTTTCTCTGCGTCGGAGTCTTTACCGGTGATGAGCCCAATGGTGCGAGGAAGAAAGGGAAGCGGTTTCTTTAGCTCGGGTGAGAACAGTCCCTCAGCCTGCAGCGTTGCTCGCAGCTTCTCCAGTTTTTCTAGAATCTCTCCGATTCCGGTGTGGCGCATCTGCACAACGTTCATGCTCAAGGTGCCACCCTTGACCCACCAGCTGGGCTTGACCTGGGCTATCACCCGATCCCCTTGGGAAATGGATTCCGGGATGTTCTCTCTTGAGCGGCGCCAGACGGTGATGGACACCGCAGCGTCGGCTTCAATGTCGCTGAGTTTGCCGTAAATGTTTCCGGCTGCCTGGCCCCACTGTGTGACTTCGCCCTCGATCCAGACCGACCCTAGGCGGTCAATGTAGCCTCCGAGCAGCTCGGAGAGCCTGGCGACCGACCACGGCGCCTCGGGGCTTGAGTCATTCGTTGCACTGGACATGGGCTTTTAGAGTAGAACACTCAGCGACATTCCACCCGCCCAGCCCTACACTGGAGAGTGTGAGCATCAGTAACGGTGGGGTAGAAACTCTCGAGTCGCCCCTTATTCCGGCCAGACGAGACAAGCTTGTGGACAACCCTGTAGCAAGCGCCAAGAAGGTTTTTCTTGCCGCTCCTCGTGGGTATTGCGCCGGCGTGGACCGCGCGGTTATTGCCGTTGAAAAAGCGGTGGAGCGCTACGGCGCTCCCGTCTATGTCCGCAAGCAAATTGTGCACAACATCCACGTTGTTCGTGAGCTCGAAGCTCAGGGTGTCATTTTTGTGGACGAGATTGCCGAGGTTCCCGAAGGATCCAACATTGTTTTCTCTGCCCATGGGGTGTCACCCATGGTGGTTCAGGAAGCAGCTGATCGAAACCTGAACGCCATTGACGCTACCTGTCCCTTGGTGACCAAAGTGCACCGTGAGGCAGTTCGTTTCTCTGGCCAGAATTACCACATCTTGTTGATTGGCCACGCTGGTCACGAAGAGGTCGAAGGCACTATGGGGCACGCGCCGGACCACACCACCCTGGTGAACGACCCGGACGAAGCCGACCGGATTATGGTTCCCGACACGGAGAACTTGATTTGGTTGTCTCAAACAACTCTGAGCGTCGATGAAACCATGGAGACCGTTCGCAGGCTTCGCGCCCGCTTCCCGCACCTCAGCGACCCACCGAGTGATGACATTTGTTATGCCACTCAAAATCGTCAGGTTGCTATCAAGAAGATTGCAGCCGATTGTGACCTGGTCATTGTGGTCGGCTCTCCCAACTCCTCCAACAGCGTGCGCCTTGTTGAAGTAGCAATGGAATACGGAGCGAGAGCGTCCTACCGTGTCGACTACGCCAGTGAAATTAAGCAGGAATGGCTGGATGGTGTTTCCACCATTGGTGTGACATCGGGAGCATCGGTTCCGGAGATTCTTGTGGAGCAGGCGCTTGCTGACTTAGCTGATGCGGGATATCTCGATGTCGAAGAAATTCGCACAGCAGAAGAAGACCTTCAGTTCTCCCTGCCCAAGGAGCTCCGCAAGGATGCCGATGGCAATGTTGACAAGGCTCTGCTCGGCGGGCGAAACCGACCCTAAGACAGAGCGTTGCCGGCTGAGCCTAATTGCCGGCAGGCTTCCACCACGCGCTTGGCCATAGCCGACTCTGCGACCTTGCCCCAGGCTCGTGGGTCGTAGGTCTTCTTGTCGCCTACTTCGCCGTCGATGCGCAGCACGCCGTCGAAGTTCCGAAACATGTGCCCTGCAACCCCACGCGTGTAGGCGTACTGGGTGTCAGTGTCGATGTTCATCTTGATCACACCGTTTGTGACAGCCTCAGCGATTTCAGCTTCGGTGCTTCCGGAGCCGCCGTGGAAGACGAGGTCCATGGGCTTCGGGCCTGTGGAGTATTTCTGGGCCAGGCCCGCTTGGATTTCTGCCAAGAGCTCAGGCTTCAGCTTCACATTGCCCGGCTTATAGACACCATGAACATTGCCAAAGGTGAGGGCGGCCATGTATCGACCCTGTTCGCCCAGGCCCAAGGCCTCAACGGTGGCAATAGCGTCTTCCAGTGATGTGTAGAGGTTGTCGTTGATGTCGCGGCTGACACCATCTTCTTCCCCGCCCACCACACCGATTTCCACTTCCAAAATGGCGTGGATGGCCTTCATGCGCGGCAGAATCTGCTGGGCAATCTCGAGGTTTTCCTTCAGGGGGACCGCAGAGCCGTCCCACATGTGGGACTGGAAAATGGGGTTGTGGCCTGCCTTGACTGCTTCCTCAGATGCTTGGATGAGGGGCATCACGAACCCGTCAAGAGCGTCTTTGGGGCAATGGTCAGTGTGCAGGGCAATCTTGATGGGGTAGTTCTTCGCCACCTCCGTCGCGAAAGCGGCGAATGCCAACGCTCCGGATGCTCGAGCCTTGACGCTCTGACCGGCAAAAAAGTCTGCGCCACCCGTTGTCACCTGAACGATTCCATCAGAACCGGCCTCGGTGAGTCCTTGCAGGACTGAGTTGATGGTCGACGAAGACGACACGTTAATCGCCGGGAACGCGAACCCTTTCGCTTTCGCGGTGTCGAGCATGGCGGCGTATTCTTCGGGACTTGCAACGGGCATGGGTGCTCCAAGGGAAAGGGGACGATGTGCTTCCCAGCCTACCGAACGCTCCCGGCCAGCCGGGAACGCCCGGAGTAGGCTTTGGGGCAGGTTGCTTGTTGTCCTAAGAGGAGTTTCCATGAGTGAACACGAACACGCTGAATTGATGGAGCGCCCTGATCGCAACCTCGCCATGGAGCTCGTGCGAGCAACCGAGGCTGCAGCCATTCGAGCAACGCCCTTCATCGGCCGAGGCGATAAGAACGCAGCCGACAAGGCCGCAGTCGATGCCATGCGGAAGTTCCTCGCCACCGTGAACTTCCAGGGTCTCGTTGTGATTGGTGAGGGTGAGAAGGACGACGCTCCGATGCTGTTCAACGGTGAAATTGTGGGGTCACATAGCGGTCCGCTGTGTGACATCGCAGTGGATCCCATTGACGGAACGGCGCTGACAGCCGCCGGGCGAGGCCACGCTATTTCTATGATTGCGGTATCTGATCGCGGCACCATGTTGGATGCTTCCAGTGTCTTCTACATGGACAAAATCGTCACCTCCTGGGAGGGCATTGGCGTTGTGGATATCCAGCGACCCATTGGTGACAACATTCGAGCGCTTGCCAAGGCAGAGAACAAGCCGGTCGAAGACATTCGCATTGCCGTCTTGGATAGGCCCAGACACGAGGGTTTGATTGCCGAGATTCGCCAGGCGGGTGCCGGCACGCGCCTGATTCTGGATGGCGATGTCGCAGGTGGCATTAACGCCGCCCGGCACGACACCCGCATTGACATGTGTGTGGGAATCGGGGGGAGCCCCGAGGGAGTGGCAACGGCGTGTGCGGTGAAAGCGCTCGGAGGTTTCATGCAGGGGCGCCTGCACCCCACCAGCGATGACGAACGCCAGCGTGGCCTTGATGCTGGCCTGAAGTTTGAGTTTGTCTATGGACTAAACGACCTCGTTGCCAGTGACAACACCTTCTTTGTCGCCACCGGTGTAACCGATGGCGAGTTAGTTCGGGGTGTGCGAAGGAATGGTCCGATCATCAGTACCGAGAGCATTGTGTTGCGAGCCCGCTCGGGTACTATCCGGCGGGTATCCGCTGATCACCAGGCCAGTAAATGGCTGGATGATTAGTCGATTTCTTTTTTCCCTGATCCTTCGGTGAGCTCCGGGGCGGAGATTTCCCGCGGCATTTCTTCAATGCGGTTGAAGTCCCCGGCCAGATCGGCTGCTTGACCCAGTTCGTTGAGTTTCTTAGCGCTCGGTAAAACCCGGGATTCCAGCGAGCCAACAAAAGCGTTATAGCCCTTCACGCTGCTGGTGAGCGAGCGACCCAGGGTTTCGACGTGCTTTGCCATCGCACCGAGGCGTTGCAGAAGTTCGCGGCCAACATCAAAGAGCTTGGCCGCGTCTTCGGTGAGGACATCTTGTTGCCAAGAGAAAGCCACTGTTTTCAGCACTGACCACAGCGTTACCGGTGACGCGAGCGCCACCTTCTTACTAAACGCGTAGTCCATCAAAGACGGGTCCGCTTCGATCGCACTGGAAATCAGCGCTTCGCTGGGGATAAAGCAAATGACGAGTTCTGGAGAGGCAGCCAATCCATCCCAGTAGGACTTTTTACCCAGGGCATCCACGTGCGCACGAACGGCTGTGACGTGCTGCTTGAGCAAGGATTCTCGTCTGGCTGCTTCTTCACCGGTTGCGGTAAAGGGAATTTGGCTGGCCTCTAGATAGGCGTTAAACGGGACCTTTGCGTCCACGGCGATGTTCTTACCCCCGGGCAGGTGGATCACCATGTCTGGTTTCCCGATACCGACATCGGAGGAAATCTGGGACTGAACATCGAAGTCCACCCGCTCGATTAAACCGGCAGCCTCCACCACCCGGCGTAATTGAACCTCACCCCACACTCCGCGAACGCTGTTGGAGCGCAGCGCGGACGCGAGTTGTTCTGCTGTGCCGCGTAATAACTCATCGCTCTCCACGGCAGCACGCAATTGCTGGCTGATTTGGCCGTGTTGTTCATTGCGTTGTTTTTCCAGCTCCGCGACGGTGCGCTGCATGTCGGTGAGGCGCTCGGATACAGGGGCAAGTGCTTGCAGGATTTTGTTCTCAGCCTCTTGCTTGGCCTGCATCTGGTCATTTTGGTTTTGTAAAAGCTCGAGCTGGGCTCGAAGGCCCACGACGTCGCCTGCGCCCTGGCGCTTGCGGGACATGACAACGAGGCACACCAGAAAACCCATGCCAGCGCCAACGGCGAGACCCACCAATAACATGCTCAATGCTTGATCCATCACCCCAGTCTGCCAGGCACGACCGACGAAACCCGGCACCAAGGAGCCCCACATGAACTAGGCTTCCTATCCGTGGCTCTCACTATTGGAATCGTCGGACTCCCGAATGTCGGCAAGTCAACCCTCTTCAACGCATTGACGAAGAACTCGGTCTTAGCTGCCAACTATCCCTTCGCCACTATCGAACCCAATGTGGGCGTGGTAAACCTGCCAGACCCTCGTTTAGAGCAGTTGGCAAGTATTTTCTCGAGCGAGCGGATCATTCCAGCCGCGGTGTCTTTCGTTGATATCGCAGGAATTGTGAAGGGCGCCAGCGAGGGGGAGGGGCTCGGTAATCAGTTCCTGTCCAATATCCGCGAGGCTGAAGCCATCGCCCAGGTTGTCCGGGTCTTTGGCGACCCCGACGTCGTCCACGTCGACGGGGTCGTAGACCCTGCAGCGGATATGGAAACCATCAACACCGAATTGATTCTTGCCGACATGCAAACCCTCGATAAGGCAATTGCTCGCTACGAGAAAGAGGTCAAGGGCAAGAAACTTGACCCCTCAGTTCTTCAGGCAGCCGAAGAGGCCAGAGCCATTCTTGACACAGGCAAGACACTGTTCCAAGCTGGCCTCGACGTTGTGCCCCTGCGCGAGCTGGGCCTTCTGACGGCCAAACCGTTTCTTTATGTGTTCAACGTCGATGAGGACACGCTCAGCACCCCAGCGAAGCAGGCGGCGCTTGCAGCCCTGGTCGCCCCCGCGAAAGCGGTGTTCCTCGATGCGAAGGTCGAGAGCGAGCTCATCGACCTCGACGAAGACGAAGCGATGGAGCTTTTGCGCTCGATGGGGCAAGAAGAGAGCGGTTTGGATCAGCTTGCGCGGATTGGCTTTGACACCCTGGGGCTCCAGACCTACTTGACCGCGGGCCCCAAAGAAGCCAGAGCGTGGACTATTCATCGAGGCTGGAAGGCACCACAGGCCGCCGGCGTGATCCACACGGACTTCGAGAAGGGTTTCATCAAAGCCGAGGTCACCTCCTTTGAAGACCTGGTGCAGGCGGGGTCTCTTGCTGAAGCCAGATCCCAGGGCAAAGCCCGGATTGAAGGCAAAGACTACGTCATGAAAGATGGCGACGTAGTCGAGTTCCGCTTTAGTTCCTAGGAGCCTTTCTCTGAGTCCTCGCCGTGAACTAGGTGAGCTCAGTTGCGCCCAGGCGTGAGTGGTGGTTCGCTGTCGGTATGCTCACTCTGCCCATGTTCCCGCTGGGATCCGTTTTGTTTCCCGCCATGCCCTTAGCGCTGCGGGTCTTTGAGGAGCGCTATCTCAAAATGATGGGCTCGATCCTGGACGAGGAAACACCGCGCTTTGGCGTTGTGTTGATAGAGCGCGGTTCTGAAGTGGGTGGTGGTGACAAAAGGTTTGCCACCGGAACCACTGCTGACGTCCTCCAGGTCGAAGCCCCCGATGGCCCCTTGCAGGTCATGGCCAGGGGAGGGCAGCGGTTTCGGGTCACCCAGTGGCTCGATGACGAGCCGTTCCCCATGGCTGAGATTAAATACCTCCCCGAGCTTTCCGACGAAGAGGAGTTGGCGATGGACGTCTCGAATCTCGAGAAAACTGTCCGAGAGGCTCTGACCTATCTTGATGAGGAGAATCTCCAACCAGTGTGGCCTGCTGACATTGAGTTATCCGAGGACCTCGTCGAGCGGACGTGGCAATTGACCGGTATTTCACCGCTTGGTCCCCTGGACCACCAAGATCTTCTGGAGTGTGATTCGCTCCAGGAATTGGTGAAAGCGACACGCGTCACCCTCGTCGATGCTCTCGAAATGTTTCGGTTGAGCAGGGACAATCCGGTCTAAGCCAGACAATTTCTGGTTCTCTCAGGATGCGGGAGCGGTCAAACCCAATCGACGGGAGCGAACATCTAGACTCTCCCTCTATGTCATCAAAAAAAGGCACGAACCTGCCTGCCAACCCGGGTCGCCACGTGATGACCATTGCGCTCCCCGTCGGGTTGGAATTCATTTTGGTGTTGGGTCTGACTTTTGTGAATCAGATCATCGTTGCTGGTTTGGGGGACTCCGCCGTGGCAGCTGTTGGCTTTGCCAACAGTGTCAACATGATTCCTTTGTTCTTTTTAGGCGCACTCCACATCGGAGCGGGTGTTGTTGTTGCCCGGGCTTTTGGTGGCGGCCACAAGGACGTCGTCAGTAAGTCGGTGACCTTTGCTCTTGTGGTTGCGCTGGGTAGCGGCGTGGCGGTGGCGATTCCCTTTGTGCTCTTTCCGGCACAGATTTTGACTCTTGTGGGAGCTTCCGACGATGTTGTGGCAGAGGGTAGTGGTTACTTAGCCGTCACCCTTGCTGGCTTGTTCGCAGGTGTTCTTGGCATGGTGCTGAGCGGTATTTTGCGCTCGGCCAACCGGCCGAGAAGCCCGATGGTCGCCACCATCATTACGGTGGGGTTGAGCACTCCTGTGGCGATTGTCTTTGTCTATGGGCTCGGTCCCATTCCCGCCATGGGTGTGGTGGGGGCCGCCTGGGCGATGTTGATCACCGCGGTGTTGAAGGCCATCATCTTGATGGTTCAGATCTACCTAGTTTTTGACGTTGCCGACTGGATGCTTCCTGCCACCCGGAGAGAGTGGGTGAAGATCGGTCGACCGATTCTTGTGTTGGCGATGCCAATGGCCCTGACCAGTTTGTCCTGGACCGGTGCGAACTTCTTCTATAACGTGCTGGTGCAGCAATTAGGCGATGGGCCTCTGGCGGTATTGCAGATCGTGGGCACGATGGCGGCTGTGTTTATTGCCGGGAGCTTTGGGCTTGCCAGTTCCATGAGCGTGATGGTGGGGCAGTCCATCGGTAAGGGCTCGCCAGGGTTGGCCGAGGATTGGATGCACTACGTCTTGCGGGTGGCGCTGTGGGTGAGTGTGGCGATGGCGATGGTGTTTGCCCTGACCGCCACGGCCCTTCCGGTGATTTACCCCGAAGTGTCGCTAGAGGTTCTGGGCATTACCTCCTTGGGCATTCTCATCAACGCTGCCTTTCAACCACTCGCGGTTCGGATGCTCATGTATGCAGCAGTGTTGCCCAACGGAAACGACACGAACGGCATCATCATGGGCGACCTGGCTGGCCCGTATTTGATTGGTTTGCCGGTGTCGATCGCGCTTGCGTTCTTTACCCCGCTGGGTGTTCTGGGCGTGATGGTGGGCAAAGGGCTCGAAGACACCCTCAAAATGCTGATCTTTGGCTGGCGGGCGAGACGGGTCGCCTGGGACAGAGTCGTTGAGAAACACGAAGATTCCCTCATCACGCCGGGTGATATTCGAACCGGACCGATAACCCTCTAAGCCAAACCCTCAACCAGTGTTCACAGTGTGGTGTGTTGGGCTCAGATGTGCTCCTGCTACTCTGTGGACCACAATCAAATATCGGGCTTTACGTCGCGCGGGAGAGACACCACACCTGTGAGTGTCACCGAAGGAGCAAGCTTCCCCGCCAATCTCTCAGGTCACCTGTACCGCGCGATTAGGCCACTCTGAAAAGTGGAGTGTGAACACTCCCGCCGACGGTGAAAGCTCCATATCCGGAGCGAAACTCTCAGGCCAATGACAGAGGGGGAGTCCAGGACATAATGTCCTGCAACAGACTCTGGGGACCCCATGACCACACACCGCATCGCACTCTATGACGTGCACGAGCGCGCCGGAGCATCGTTCACCGACTTTGCCGGTTATGACATGCCTGTTCGGTATTCCTCGGATTTACAGGAACACCACGCTGTTCGGACCTCGGCCGGGCTTTTTGATCTTTCGCACATGGCTGAAATCGACATTCAGGGTCCAGATGCCGCCTCCTACATCGACTACGCGCTGTCTAACACACTCTCCGCCCTTGATCTGGGACAGGCAAAGTACTCCCTTCTTCTCGCCGAGCACGGTGGCGTGATCGATGATCTGATTGTCTATCGGCTAGAGAGCGATCACTATTGGATTGTCGCCAACGCCGCGAACAGGTCTGCTGCCGTTTCGGCACTCCAGGCTCGAACCACGGGGTTTGCTGTTGCGGTTCGAGACCTAAGCGACGACTGGTGTTTGATCGCGGTGCAAGGGCCACAATCCCGAGCCATGGTGGAGGCCACCGGCAGCATTTCCCCAGCCTCTGCACTGTCGGAGCTTCGCTATTACCGCGTGATCGAGGCTGGTGTTGCGGGGGCAGAAGGCTATATCGCTCGCACCGGGTATACCGGCGAAGACGGCTTTGAAATCTTTGTGCCAAACGCCGCTGCCGAACAGGTGTGGAATGACATTCTGGCCGCTGGAGCGGGCTTTGACCTTGGGCTCTGTGGACTGGCGTGCCGGGACACCTTGCGCTTAGAGGCAGGAATGCCCCTCTATGGCCACGAACTAAACCTCGACACCCACCCCTACCAAGCTGGCTTGGGCCGCGTTGTTGATCACACCAAAGAGAACTTTGTCGGGGGCGAGGCATTGGCCGCCGGGGTTGATCCCTCCAGGCGAGTGCTGGTGGGATTACAGGCGCAGGGCAAGCGAGCCCCCCGCGCTGATTATCCAGTGACGAGTCCCGATGGTGGTGCGGTGATCGGAATTGTGACCTCGGGTGCTCTTTCCCCGACGCTGGGATACCCGATCGCGATGGCGTTTGTTGAGCCAGAATTCTCCGCCCCGGGAACCCAGATCGCTGTGGATGTCAGAGGTCAGAGTCTGCCTGTTACTGTGACGGCACTGCCGTTTTATTCCAGAAAGAAGGACACCCCATGAGTTCCGTTCCAGAAACCCTGCAGTACACCACCGAACACGAATGGGTGAAGGTCGAGGGGGACGTCGCCACCATCGGTATTACCGAGTATGCCGCTGAGGCACTGGGTGACGTTGTCTATGTTGCACTGCCCAGCGTCGGCGACGCCATCACGCTCGGTGCGATTGTCGGCGAGGTCGAATCTACCAAGTCGGTGGGAGAAATCTTTGCCCCGGTGGCCGGCGAGGTTGTAGAGGCGAACACCGCTGTGGTGGACGCCCCCGACACCGTGAACGCCGACCCTTATGGTGTGGGCTGGCTGATCAAGGTCCGCTTTGCTGACCTACCTGAAATGTTGACCGCGTCCGCCTATCGAGACCTTATCGGGGAGTAATAATGACCACTGCGTTCGTCTCTCGTCACATTGGTACTGATGCCGATGCCCAAGCCCTCATGCTCAACCAGTTGGGGTATGCAAGCCTCGAAGAGTTGATGGCGGCTGCGGTGCCGGGGCACCTACGCATGAAGGAAATAGCTCGCTCCGTTATTCCACCGGCAGCCAGCGAGGCCGAGACGCTCGCTGAGCTTCGCGAACTCGCATCTGCGAACACGGTGCGTCGGTCTCTCATCGGGCTCGGGTATTACGGGACCTATACGCCGAGTGTGATCAAGCGCACTATATTCGAAAACCCCAGCTGGTACACGGCCTACACCCCCTACCAGCCCGAGATTTCTCAAGGTCGCCTCGAAGCGCTGTTGAACTTCCAAACCATGGTCGCTGACTTGACTGGAATGGCAACGGCAAACGCGTCCATGCTCGACGAAGGAACCGCTGTGGCAGAAGCCATGCTGCTGGCGCGCAGGGCATCAGGTCAGGAAAGCCACGTGTTCCTGATCGACAAGGACGCTCTGCCCCAGACCAAGGCAGTTGTTGCCGGTCGGGCAGAGCCGCTGGGCATTGAATTGGTGGAGACTGATTTCAACGGTGATGTTCCTGCTTGTTTTGGTGCTTTCATTCAATACCCCGGAGCCTCTGGGCGCATTTGGGACCCCACCGAGGTCATTGCCCAGGTGCAGGCCCACGGCGGTCTCGCCGTTGTAGCAGCAGATCTTTTGGCCATGACACTGCTTCGTTCACCCGGCGAATGCGGTGCAGACATCGCGGTGGGAACAACGCAGCGTTTTGGTATTCCACTGGGCTTTGGTGGTCCTCACGCAGGCTACCTAGCTGTTCGTGCAGGGCTGGAGCGCCAGATGCCCGGTCGCCTGATCGGTGTCTCCAGGGACGCCGAGGGAAACCCCGCCTATCGCCTCACCCTGCAGACCAGGGAGCAACACATCCGCCGGGACAAGGCCACCAGCAACATCTGCACCGCTCAGGTTTTGCTGGCGGTGATGGCGGGAATGTTTGGCGTGTATCACGGCCCAGATGGGCTGCGTCAGATCGCCACCGACGTGGCGAAGAAGACCGCAGGCTTGAGAGACGCTCTCGTTCGAGCCGGCCACGACGTTGTGCACCATGACTTCTTTGACACCCTCCAGGTTCGGTTCCCCGGAGCTGCAGCCGCCGTTGTTGCCCGAGCTGCCAAGGAAGGCGTCCTTATCCACCTAGTGGATAACGACACCGTGTCTTTGTCCCTCGATGAGACGACAACCGGCCGTCACACCAGAATTCTGAAGGGCGTTGTGGAGCAGCAGCTCGCCACCGCGTTCGAACTGCCGGATTATCTCGGCCACGACGCTGATGTAGCGATTCCGTCAAGCTCGGCCAGGACGTCGTCGTTCATGGACCACCCGGTCTTCCACAGTCACCATTCTGAAACCGCCATGATGCGCTACATCAAGAGCCTGTCGGACAAGGACTACGCACTGGATCGCGGCATGATTCCACTGGGTAGCTGCACAATGAAACTCAACGCAGCCACCGAAATGGAGGCTGTCACCTGGGGAGAGTTCTCCTCCATCCACCCGTTTGCTCCCACCGAAGACACCCAGGGTTATTTGATTCTGATGTCTCACCTCGAGCAGTGGCTCTCAGAACTGACCGGCTATGACTCGGTATCACTCCAGCCCAATGCTGGAAGCCAGGGCGAATACGCCGGGTTGTTGGCTATTCGCGGCTATCACCGCTCTCGCGGTGATCACCACCGCACCGTGTGTTTGATCCCCTCTAGCGCCCACGGCACCAACGCAGCGAGTGCCGTGTTGGCGGGCATGCAGGTTGTGGTGGTCGCGTGTAACGATCGCGGTGACGTCGACTTTGATGACGTGAAGGAAAAGATCGAAGAACACCGCGACAACCTTGCTGCGTTGATGGTGACCTACCCGTCCACGCACGGCGTGTATGAAGAGGGCATTAAAGACATCACCGACGCAGTGCACGAGGCTGGCGGCCAGGTCTACATCGATGGCGCGAACCTGAACGCCCTCGTGGGATACGCCCGCTACGGCGACATCGGTGGAGATGTGTCGCACTTGAACCTGCACAAAACCTTCTGTATTCCCCACGGTGGTGGCGGACCAGGAGTCGGTCCGGTGGGAGCCAAGGCGCACCTTGCACCGTTCTTGCCCGGTCACCCGTTTGCACAAATGACCGAGCACCCACCGTTTGATCAGGTCACCGAAAAACCAGGTGAGTTCATCCACGGCGGCGTTCCTGTGTCGGCCGCACCGTATGGCAGCCCAAGCATTTTGCCGATTCCCTGGGCCTACATCCGAATGATGGGCCCAGACGGTTTGGCCAGGGCCACTGCGTCAGCCGTGCTGGCTGCGAACTACATTGCAGCCAGGCTTGCTGGGCACTACCCCGTGCTCTACACCGGTGACAATGGTTTGGTTGCCCACGAAGCGGTCCTCGATATTCGCCCGATCACCCAAGAGACCGGTGTCACCGTGAACGACCTCGCGAAGCGACTGGTGGACTACGGCTTCCATGCTCCGACCATGTCGTTCCCGGTCGCTGGCACCCTCATGATCGAGCCCACCGAGAGCGAAGACTTGGGCGAGCTGGATCGCTTCATTGAGGCCATGATCGCGATTCGCGAAGAAGCTAACCAGCTCAGAGATGGCGTGTGGCCGGAGGATGACAACCCTCTGGTGAACGCTCCGCACACCGCGGCGAGTGTCATCACGACCGAATGGACGCACCCGTATTCGCGCGAAATCGCTGCGTATCCGGCAGAGGTGCGCAGACGCGAGGGTCACACTCACGAGACGACACTGGCGGCAGCCCCCTCGGTGGCGAGCAAGTACTGGGCGCCAGTGCGCCGAGTTGACCAAGCCTTTGGAGACCGCAATTTGGTCTGTGCGTGCCCGCCAATCGAGGCGTTTGCCTAAATTCTTGCGAGTTCGCGCTTGATCGTGGCAGCGCTTTGGAAGGTCACTCCGACCAGGGCGACGTGCTTCCAGGAAATGAATCCTTCGGCGTTCACAATGAAAATGCTGCGCTTGATGCCGAGCCCTAAAAGCCCAACGCCGTAGGCGTTGACCACGTCCCCTTTTTCATCAGACAGCAGGGGGAAACCCAAACGCTTGGATCGTGCGAACTTCTCATGACTGCCGGTGTTTTGTCGGGAGATTCCCCAGACCTCGGCTCCTAGGTCAGTGAATGCTTGGAGCTCATCTTGGTAGCTGCAGAGTTGCGCGGTGCAACCAGGAGAATTATCAGCCGGGTAAAAGGCCAAGATGACGGGGTGTCCCCGTCTCTCGGAGAGGGTGAAGTGAGCCTTCTGGGGTTCCCCCTCAACCAGGGTTGTTCCGGGGAGGGTGAAATCAGGAGCCAGTTCGCCAACGTCAGGTGTAGTCACGAGATGACACGCTAACCCACGTTCCCGAAAATATCTGGGTAGAAACTCACAGCCACGGGATATCCGACGAAAGCCACCGCATCGATGGCGGTGTGGGCAACGATCAGGGGCGCCAAACGCTTGGTCCGAAGATAGAAGTATCCAAAGACCAGCCCCATCACAAAATTTCCTACAAAAGGCCCAAAGCCCTGATACAGGTGGTAGGTCGCCCGCAACAGCGCTTGGATAAAGACAATTCCCCAGAGAGGAACCTGCAGGTCAGAAAGCCTGCGAAACAAATACCCCACGGCAATGACCTCTTCGAGAATTCCCGCACGAAGTGCCAAGACCAGCAACATAGGTATGGTCCACCAGTAGTCATTAAGCACCGTGGGCACGACAGTCACCGTGAGGTCTAAGGAGCGCCCCACCAGGTACAGCCCAAGACCTGGAATACCAATCAGGGCTGCAAGACCGAGCCCCGCCATCGGATCCCAAATAGGCCTGGTGGTGTCAAGCCCCAGTGCCCCCAACCTCGGAGTGGTTTTTTGCCAGAGCAGGAAGACCACGAGGGCAACGGGAATGAGCGACGAGGTCACGCCCAAGATTTGGTAGACCAAATCTGCCCACGGAAATTCACTCGCTGGTCGATTCAGTGTCGCGGTCTGCTCTGATAACCGGGTTTCCCTGGCCAATCGCACGGCGATTCCTACCAGGGAATATAACGAGCTCATGCCAAGAGTGAGGCCAAGAACGATGGCGACCTCGGCAATGAGCCGACGCTTGGACACAGCTGCTACTTGACCAGGTTCGGGTCACAGGTGGCTGTGCCGCCGGGTAAACGGTGTCTGAAGCCGGCAACGAAGCGATAGACCAGAGCCGCAACCCACGAAATCGGAGGTGTTGCCACGAGCCACCCCAGTAAGCGCAGGCCAAAGCGAGGTTGCGCACGTAAGAGGGCGCTTGCGGCAAGGTGGCCCGCGTGCTGGTGGGTCGGAGTGATGTACCAGGCGTACCTGGCGACGTCATCCCCACTGAACCCATAGACATCTGGGTTAATGCTCTGTGAGGTCACTGCGGCGGGAAAAAGCGGCAACCAGCTCTTCAACCGATTCACCCACAGGGTGCAAAAAGCACAGTCGCCGTCATAAACCAGGACGTGCGTCGCAATGGCTGCAGTGCGGTTCATACCTCCATGCTAGGGCGCCAAGCTGGGCGCCAGGTAGGATGTAAGAGCAGGGCTACACCGAATCAGTTTCTGCATATCCCCTAGCCCTCCACTGAAGGACACTCTCATGGCTCATGCCACTCGTGATGATGTGCGTAACATCGCCATCGTCGCCCACGTTGACCACGGAAAGACCACCCTGGTCGATGCGATGTTGCGCCAAACCGGCTCCTTTGCATCCCACGGTGAAGTACAAGAGCGCGCCATGGATTCTGGTGATCTGGAAAAAGAAAAGGGAATCACCATCCTGGCTAAGAACACCGCCGTGACGTACAGCGGCGTCCACGCAACTAGCGGTCCCATCACGATTAACGTGATCGACACCCCCGGTCACGCTGACTTTGGTGGCGAGGTCGAGCGAGGCTTGAGCATGGTCGATGGTGTGGTTCTGCTGGTTGACGCCAGTGAGGGCCCGTTGCCACAAACCAGGTTCGTCTTGCGGAAAGCGCTGGCGTCCAAACTTCCGGTGATTTTGGTGGTCAACAAAACTGACCGTCCCGACTCTCGCATCGACGAGGTGGTGCACGAAACCCAGGATCTGCTGCTCGGACTCGCGTCTGATTTGGCCGACGAAGTTCCCGATGTCGACATCGACGCCCTGCTTGATTTGCCCATTATTTATGCCTCTGGTCGAGAAGGCGCTGCGAGCGCCAACAAGCCAGCCGATGGCACGCTGCCTGACAATGGGGACTTAGAGCCCCTGTTTGGTGCGATTCTTGCCCACATCCCACCGCCTGCGTATGACGACGAGCACCCCTTGCAGGCTCACGTGACGAACCTCGATGCGTCCCCCTTCCTGGGCCGCATTGCTCTGTTGCGCATCTTCCACGGCACGTTGAAAAAGGGCCAGACGGTCGCCTGGGTCAAACACGATGGCGTTGTCTCCAACGTCCGGATTACCGAACTTCTGAAGACCCGAGCTCTCGAGCGCTACCCCGCTGAAGAAGCAACAGCCGGTGACATTGTGGCTGTTGCGGGTATTGAAGACATCACCATTGGCGAGACGATCGCCGACCCCGATGACGTCAGGCCGTTGCCCGCCATCACCGTTGACGAACCCGCCATCTCCATGACAATTGGCACGAACACCTCGCCTCTCGCAGGAACTGTCAAGGGCCACAAGCTGACCGCTCGGATGGTGAAAGACAGGCTTGATCGGGAACTGATTGGTAACGTCTCCATTCGCGTGGAGGATGTTGGCCGCCCGGATGCGTGGGAGGTGCAGGGTCGTGGTGAGTTAGCGCTTGCCATCCTGGTAGAGAACATGCGCCGCGAAGGCTTTGAGCTCAACGTCGGTAAACCACAGGTAGTGACCAAGAAGGTCGATGGTCACGTGCACGAGCCCATCGAATCTCTCACCATTGATGCACCCGAAGAGTTTGTCGGAGCCATCACCCAGCTGTTAGCTGCGCGTAAGGGCCGCATGGACAACATGTCAAACCATGGCACCGGCTGGGTTCGCATGGAATTCACTGTTCCCTCACGCGGACTTATTGGTTTTAGAACTGAGTTCCTCACCATGACCCGTGGCCAAGGAATCGCAAACGCTATTGCCGCGGGGTTCGCCCCCTGGGCAGGAAACATCACGACTCGTAACTCTGGCTCGATTGTTGCCGACCGCACCGGTGTTGTCACCTCTAACGCCATGATGACCCTGCAAGAGCGGATGTCTTTCTTTGTAAAGCCCGGAGATGCTGTCTATGAGGGCATGGTCGTGGGTGAAAACTCACGTGCTGATGACATGGATGTGAACATCACCAAGGAAAAGAAGCTGAATAACATCCGCTCCTCAAACGCCGAGGAGTTGGAGCGTTTGACCCCGCCCCGGCAGATGTCGCTTGAAGAGTGTTTGGAATTCGCGAGAGAAGACGAGTGCGTGGAGGTCACCCCCGAAATCGTGCGTATTCGCAAGGTCGAGATGGACCAAAACCTGCGTGCCCGCATTACGTCCCGTCTGAAGCGTCAAGACCAGGACGCCTAGTAACGAAGTGAGTACGCTGTAGCGCATGAAGGTTGCCCGGTTTAGCCTTGAAGGAGGAGAACCCCTCTACGGTGTCCTCGATGGGGATGACTGGGTTGTGCTCGCAGGGGACCCGCTCTATCACGGGATTAATCCCACTGAGCGAAGGGTGCCAGCTGGGTCGGTTAAGTTGTTGGCTCCGGTAATCCCACGCTCCAAGGTGGTCTGTGTGGGAATGAACTACGCCGAGCACGTCAAGGACATGAGTCACGACGGCCCCGCCAATCCACTGATATTCCTCAAACCCAACACGTCGGTCATCGGACCAGGCGACACCATCGTGATTCCACCTGTTGAAGGACGCATCGTGCACGAGGGCGAGCTCGCCATTGTGATCGGATCCGTTGCGAAACGTGTGAAGCAAGAGGACTGGAGAGCGGTCGTCTTTGGTTTCACCATCGCCAATGATGTCTCTGCCAGAGACGTCATGTTTGCCGATGGCCAATGGGCCAGGGCGAAAGGCTATGACACGTTTTGTCCACTCGGTCCCTACATCGAAACCGAGATTGATCCCTTCAACCTAGAAATTGAAACCTTTGTCGATGGCGAACTGAGGCGCAAAGGCAACACACGAGACCTGTTGCACTCCATCCCCGAGATAGTCGCTTTTTGTTCCGATGTGTGGACGCTGCTGCCCGGTGACGTGATTTGCACCGGCACGCCTTCCGGCCTCGGAAGCTTTAGCGATGGTCAAACCGTGGACATCACCATCGAAGGGCTCGGCACACTGTCCAATCCGGCGAGAAACCGCGATGACCGCACAGACTGACCTCCACTCGGTTGCTGCCCTGCAGCGCCGGGTGCGTAATCTTTTGATGGTCGGCCAGGTCATGGCGGGTCTTGGCATGGGTGCTACTTTGTCCATCGGGGCGATCATGGCCGGTCGACTTTCCGGGTCGGATGCGTGGTCCGGGATGGCAGCGACCATGTCCACCCTCGGCGCAGCGCTCGCTGCAGTGCCGCTTGCCCGGCTGGCAGCTCGCTATGGCAGGCAGGTGTCGTTGACCACGGGGGCGCTGCTCGCGGCAACTGGCGGGTTGGTCACGATGGGCTCGGTTGTCTTTGAGTGGTTCCCAATGCTGTTGATAGGTCTTGCCATGATTGGCGTCGGAACAGCCGTGAACCTACAGTCTCGTTTTGCTGCCACGGACTTAGCGGTCCCCACAACGAGGGGACGTGATTTATCCCTGGTGGTCTGGGCAACAACCGTGGGTGCCGTGTCTGGTCCGAACCTGATCACCCCGGGTGACAGCCTGGGAGCCTTCTTAGGCATGCCCGAGCTCGCTGGGCCTTTTGTTTTCACGACGGTTGCTCAGTCGATTGCAGCGATCGTGTATTTCTTCGGCCTTCGGCCAGATCCTTTGAAGGTAGCTATGGAGATCGCCGATGCCGATAGGGCATCGGGGGCATCGGCTGGGGTGAAGACTGTGGTTGATAACCCCTGGATGATCAGAACCGCCATTGTGTCCATTGCGCTCAGTCACGCGACCATGGTGGCGGTGATGGCGATGACGCCGGTCCACCTGGTCAACCACGGAGCGTCTTTCGCCATTGTGGGCTTCACTATCAGTTTGCACATTGCAGGCATGTTTGCGCTCTCCCCAGTGTTTGGAGTGCTGGCAGATCGGCTGGGTCGAATTCCTACCATTCTGATCGGCCAGGCGATTTTGGCAGTGAGCCTGGCGCTGACCGGCTTTGGTTCGGAAAACGAGATGGCAGTGCTGGGGGGATTGGTTATGTTGGGGCTTGGCTGGAGCGCAGCGACAGTTGCGGGTTCGACCCTGCTCACGGAATCAACCTCGGTGGAGCGCCGACCCAAAGTGCAGGGTTTCTCGGACCTGGTGATGAGCGGTTCTGGGGCAGTGGGTGGAGCGCTTTCGGGGGTCACTCTTGCAGTCGCTGGCTATGACGGCTTATCGTTCATCGCCTTAGCCTTGGTGGCGGGGGTTGTGCTGCGGATTTTCTTGACGCTCAGGCATCAGAACGCTGGAGTAATGGGCGGCGGCGATCACCACCGCAGCTCACCCATCACCTACGACATCTGAGCAGGTCTGCTCCTTCTAGACTGGGATCCTCATGACAGACCTTTTTTCTACGGCAACCGGCTCCGATGTTCGGGTGCGTTTTTGTCCCTCTCCTACCGGAACTCCGCACGTTGGTTTGGTGCGAACGGCCCTGTTCAACTGGGCGTATGCGAGGCACACCGGTGGGACGTTCGTGTTTCGCATCGAAGACACTGACCGGGAGCGTGACTCCGAGGAGAGCTACCTCCAGTTGCTGGAAGCGTTGCGCTGGTTGGACCTCGAGTGGGATGAAGGCGTTGAGGTTGGGGGTCCCCACGAACCGTACCGGCAGTCCCAACGCGGTGAGATCTATCAAGACATCGTCCAGAAGCTCCTCGCTTCTGGACACCTCTACGAAAGCTTTGTCACCGCTGAGGAGATGGCGAAGCGTAATGAGGAGCTCGGCCGGGACCCCAAACAGGGCTATGACAATTTCGAGCGCGACCTCACTGATGAGCAGCGTGAGGCCTACAGGGCAGAGGGTCGGGAGCCTGCGTTGCGGGTTCGGGTGCCGGAGGGCGATTTGAGCTTTGTGGACTTGGTGCGGGGTGAGGTGAGTTTTCCAGCCGGAGCAACCACTGACTTCGTGGTGGTTCGAGCCGGGGGTCAACCGCTCTACACCTTTGTGAACCCCGTTGATGACGCCCTGATGGGCGTCACCCACGTGTTGCGCGGAGAAGACCTTTTGTCCTCTACACCCAGGCAAATTGCGCTCTATCGAGCACTTATTGAAGCGGGAATCACCTCGCACATCCCCAGATTTGGACACCTTCCCTACGTGATGGGGGAGGGGAACAAGAAACTCTCCAAGCGCGACCCTGAATCCAACCTGTTCCACCACCGTGATCGGGGTTTCATTCCAGAGGGTCTCTTGAACTACCTGTCCCTGTTGGGCTGGTCCCTTGCTCCTGATCGCGATGTGTTTGACATGTCGGAGATGGTCGCGGCTTTCGACGTTGAAAATGTAAACCCCAACCCGGCGCGCTTTGATGTGAAAAAAGCGGAATCTATTAATGGAGACCACATCCGCAGGCTGAGCCCGGAAGACTTCTTAGAGCGGTGTGTGCCCTATCTCACCCAGGCCGGTGTGCTGGTGGAAGGGATCAAAGATTCAGAGCGCGCGGTGTTGGCGAGCATCCTTCCTCATGTGCAGGAGCGCGTTGCGCTCTTGGGCGAAGTTCCCCAGATGGTCGGGTTCTTGTTTGTAGAAGATGCAGCACTGGTGATCACCGATGACGCGCGAGCAACGCTTGCCGACTCGGCAGCAGCGGTCCTTGATGCAGCAGTGGCAGCTGTAGAGGGTCTTTCGTCTTGGACGACCGAGGCCCTCGAGCAGGCTCTTCGGAGCGCCATCGTCGAGGGTATGTCCTTATCACCCAGACACGCGTTTGGACCGATTCGGGTGGCAATCTCGGGCAAGAAGGTCAGCCCACCGCTCTTTGAGTCCATGGAGGTGCTGGGCAAAGAGTCAAGCCTGCATCGTTTGGTCGCTCTTCGCCAAGCCCTCTAGCGGTGCGCTAGAGTATGTCTCGTCCACTGCAGACCACGGTCTGTATTGGTGGGGTGTGGTGTAATTGGCAACACGGCTGATTCTGGTTCAGTTGTTCTTGGTTCGAGTCCAGGCACCCCAGCCACATTCGTGTCTCTGCGGGGCCCATAATGGTCCCTATGTCGCCTGACCGTCTTGTTGTTGCCATTAACCCTCGGGCTTCCTTTGGCAAAAATAAGCACGTAGGTCGGGCAGTTTCTGAAGCGCTTCGCTCCGCTGGTTATGAGGTTCACGCGTGCCAGGCGAATTCGTATGCTGGACTTGAGGCTGAGGTTCGTCTCGCGCTTGCCACGCCCACGAAAGCCTTGGTGGTGGTGGGTGGTGACGGGATGGTTCACCTGGGTGTTGCGATGGCTTCTGAATATGGCATTCCACTGGGTTTGATTCCCTCTGGCACCGGTAATGATGTCGCCCGGCACCTCGGTATTCCACTCGGTTCGCCAGAAGCTGCGCTTGCAGTGCTGCTTCGAGCGCTGCAGGGGGAACCCCGCATGATCGACTACGGGGTGTCCGCCGGGCCACACGGTGTGACCACACCATTCGCGTGCGTTCTTTCTGCAGGTTTTGATGCGATTGTCAATGAGCGCGCTAATCGCTTGCGATTCCCGAAAGGCCGACACCGCTATACCGTTGCGTTGTTGATTGAGTTGGCGAAGTTGCGGCCGCTTTCTTACACGCTCAGCATTGATGGAGAAGACCTCTCCGGGGAGTATCTGTTGGTGGCGGTGGCCAACGCTCGCAGCTTCGGCGGTGGGATGAAGGTCACCCCGGATGCGGTGATCGACGATGGCCTGCTCGATGTGTTGCTGGTGAAGCCGCTCTCGAGGATCGAGTTTTTGAAAATATATCCGAGAGTTTTCAAGGGAACCCACGTTCTTGATCCCCGAGTGATTATTCGCACGGGACAGAGCGTTGTGGTGGACGCTAAAGGCGTTGTTGCCTACGCAGATGGCGAAGCAATGTCCCAGCTCCCCGTTACCGTGACGCTGGAACCTCGGGCGCTTGGCGTCTTTGCCTAAGCGTTTGGCACCGGGCGCACTTTGGTGTCATACTCAATGTCGTTGCGTAAGCGGCCCCATCGTATAGCGGCCTAGTACGCCGCCCTCTCACGGCGGTAACGCGGGTTCGAATCCCGCTGGGGTCACCATGTGTGACATGGTGAATAGACACAGTCCATCTTTGGCCTCGGGTAGTAACCTTGTGTCATCGAGGAGGAGTTCCGTCTCATCACGAGCCGTCGTCACGTGTGACTGATTGCAGCTGCACCGGTTCGGATGCTGTGGCAGTGTGTGCGGGGGAGAGACTTTTGGTACCTGACATCTTTGTTGAACCGAAAGGGCACCTGTGACCGTCGAACTCCCGATGTGGTTTGAAGTTGGATCACTGATTGTGATCAGCCTTGTCTTGCTGGTTGACCTGATGTTGGTGGTGTGGCGGCCACACCACCCTTCTAACCGAGAATCCGCCTTATGGGTGACGTTCTATGTGCTTTTGGCGCTCGGTTTCGCGGGCCTGATGTTTATGTTTGCCGGGGAAAAATACGGGGCTGAGTTCTTAGCCGGGTGGATTACCGAATACAGCCTGTCAATTGACAACCTGTTCGTCTTTGTGCTGGTCATGAGCGCTTTCGCTGTTCCCAAGAAATACCAGCAAGAAATTCTGATGATCGGTATTTTGTTGGCGATCGTCTTTCGCGGAATCTTTATCCTGCTGGGTGCTGCACTGATTGCAAGCTTCAGTTGGATTTTCTATGTCTTTGGTGCGTTCTTGGTGGTCGTCGGTATTCAACAGTTCAGGTCGGGCCGGGAGGACGATGTCGAGCGCGAGAACAAGCTGATTAATTTCTTGACCAAGCGGTTGGACATGACAGACCAGTTCCACGGTATGAAAATCCGGGTCACAATTGACGGAAAGAAACTCTTCACCCCCCTTTTGGGGGTGTTTGTTGCCATCGGCACGGCCGACGTCATTTTCGCGGTTGACTCGATTCCCGCGATCTATGGCATCACGAAGAGCCCCTTCATTGTCTTCACAGCCAACGTCTTCGCCCTGATGGGCCTTCGCCAGCTCTACTTCCTGTTGGGGCATCTGATCGACAAGCTGGCGTATTTGCACTTTGGCATCGCGTTCATCTTGACGTTCATCGGCTTCAAGCTGGTGTCGCACGCACTGCACGAAAACGATCTGCCATTTATCAACAACGGCGAGCACGTCTTATGGGCACCCGACATTGGTACCTGGGAATCACTGATTGTGATCGTGGTGTCGATGACGATTGCCGTTGTTGCCAGCGTTATCAAATTGCGAAGCGACCGAAAAAAAGACCCAACCCTCACCAGCGTTTAGAGCGCGGTGTTACCCTAGAGGCGAGTCGCACAACCAGAGGCTGAACCCCGTGGTGGCCCCTAGCTGGGCATTCCTAGCCTCACTGTTAAGCCATACGAAGGAGACCGTCACCCATGACGAACGAGACTCCCCGAACCCTTGCCGAGAAGGTCTGGGTGGATCACCTCGTGGCCAAAGGCGCTGATGGTGAGCCAGACCTGATTTATGTCGATTTGCACCTGGTCCACGAAGTCACCAGCCCCCAGGCTTTTGATGGCCTGCGGGTGTCGAACCGACCAGTGCGCAGGGCAGACCTGACCATTGCAACCGAAGACCACAACACACCCACCATCAACATCGATAAGCCCATCGAAGAGCCGACCAGTCGGATTCAAATAGAGACACTCCGCAAGAACGCTGTGGAATTCGGGATTCGCCTGCACTCATTGGGCGATATCGAACAGGGCATTGTGCACGTCGTTGGCCCCCAGTTGGGTCTGACCATGCCGGGGATCACCGTGGTGTGTGGCGATTCGCACACCTCTACCCATGGCGCCTTTGGCGCCATGGCGTTTGGTATTGGAACAAGCGAGGTCGAGCACGTGCTCGCCACCCAGACCCTCTCGGTTCGGCCATTCAAGACGATGGCGATCACCGTGGAGGGTGAGCTGAAGCCCGGTGTTACCGCCAAGGACATCATTTTGGCTGTCATTGCCAAGATTGGCACCGGTGGTGGAGCGGGCTATGTGTTGGAATACCGCGGAAGTGCTATTCGCTCATTGTCGATGGATGGCCGCATGACCATCTGCAACATGTCCATCGAGGCGGGAGCCCGGGCTGGCATGGTTGCACCGGATGACACCACGTTTGCCTATCTGAAGGGCCGCCCGCACGCTCCCGAAGGAGCTGACTGGGACGAAGCAGTTGCCTATTGGAAGACGTTACCCACCGATGACGGTGCTGTGTTTGACGCTGAGGTTTTCCTCGACGCCAACGAGCTCGAGCCTTTTGTGACCTGGGGCACGAACCCGGGCCAGGGTGTTTCTTTGAGCGATGTTGTGCCGAACCCCGATGACATCCACGACCCGAATGAAAAAGCTGCGGCGCTTCGCGCCCTGGAATATATGGACCTCACTCCCGGAACCAGGATGAAGGACATCGCCGTGGACACTGTTTTCATGGGCTCCTGCACCAACTCACGCTTAGATGACCTGCGCGTTTTTGCCTCGATCATCAAAGGCCAGAAGAAGGCCGAGAATGTCCGAGTCATGGTGGTTCCTGGTTCCGCGCGCGTGCGCTTAGAGGCAGAAGCCGAAGGCATCGACACCATCGTCACGGAGTTTGGTGGGGAATGGAGATTTGCTGGCTGCTCGATGTGTTTGGGTATGAACCCTGACCAATTGGCACCGGGTGAGCGGGCAGCATCGACATCGAACAGAAACTTCGAAGGCCGGCAGGGCAAAGGCGGTAGGACTCACTTAGTCTCACCCGTGGTTGCCGCAGCCACCGCCATCCGAGGAACACTCTCTAGTCCAGCGGACTTGCTAGTGGACTCCAAGGCGGTGGGAGCGTAATGGACAAGGTTTCCCTCGTTGATGGCATCGGTGTTCCGTTGCGTCGATCAAACGTCGACACCGACCAGATCATCCCCGCCCAGTTCTTGAAGCGCGTTACCAAGACGGGGTATGACGATGGATTGTTTTATGCGTGGCGGCAAGATCCTGATTTCATTCTGAACCAGGAGCCCTATTCGAAGGGCCGAGTGCTCGTTGCGGGCCCTGACTTTGGCACCGGGTCCTCGAGAGAGCACGCGGTGTGGGCGCTTCGCGATTTCGGTTTCGAAGCTGTTATTTCCTCCAAGTTCGGCGAGATATTCCGCTCTAATTCGGGCAAGCAGGGTCTTGTCACCGCTGTTATCCCCGAGCCCATGGTGGACGCCTTATGGAAAGAAATCGAGGCCGACCCGGGTATCGCCGTTATCGTCGACCTCGAAGCCCGTGAGGTACGGTGTGGAGGGGTCATGACACCTTTTGAAATTGACGATTACACCAGGTGGCGTTTGATGGAGGGGCTCGATGACATCGCACTCACTCTGCAACACGACGACGCCATCGGAGCGTTTGAAGCACGCCGCGAATCATGGCGTCCAAGGACGCTTCCTGCCAGGAGTGCGTGAGTGAACCCGACAAAAGCTGCGCCGAAGATGCCCACCGCAGTGTCGAGTGAGTTTGCCGACACGGTGATCTTCGAGGGTGGTAAACCTCTCATCGGCGAGGTCGAAGTTCGCGGCGCCAAGAACCTCGTCACGAAAGCCATGGTGGCTGCGCTGTTGGCCGACACCCCGAGCACGCTGCGCGGTGTTCCCGCCATCAGTGATGTTGCGGTCGTTCGGGGTTTGCTCGAGGCCCACGCTGTCACCGTCACCGAAACGACCGATGGCGAAATGGTGTTGGACCCCAGAGGCGTTAAGTCCGCGCACTTTGCCGAGATCGACGCTCATGCCGGTTCAAGCCGTATTCCGATTCTTTTCTGCGGTCCGCTACTGCACCAGCTGGGCGAAGCCTTTATTCCTGATCTCGGCGGATGTCACATCGGTGACCGACCCATCAATTTCCACTTAGATGCCCTTCGTGCCTTTGGTGCGGAACTGGATAAGAGCGCTGAGGGCATTCGCTTGCGTGCACCTCGTCGCCTCGTGGGAGCCCGCGTTGATTTGCCCTATCCCAGCGTCGGAGCCACAGAGCAGGTCTTGCTCACTGCTGTTCGCGCCCAGGGAGTGACCGAGCTTACGAACGCAGCGATTGAACCAGAAATTATGGACCTGATCGCCATCTTGCAAAAGATGGGTGCCATCATCCTGGTGGAACCCAATCGGACAATCGTGATCGAGGGCGTTGATTCGCTCAACGGGTACCAGCACCGCGCCATCCCCGACCGCAGCGAAGCTGCCAGTTGGGCAGCAGCAGCGCTCGCCACCCACGGTGACATTTATGTTCGAGGTGCAGAACAAAAAGACATGATGACGTTCCTCAACGTCTATCGCAAAGTTGGCGGCCTGTTCGAGATTGATGACCATGGAATCAGGTTCACCCACCCGGGTGAACCGATCAGGCCCGTGGTGATCGAGACTGATGTGCACCCGGGTTTCATGACCGACTGGCAGCAACCGATGATTGTTGCGCTGACCCAAGCTGAAGGCCGGTCGATTGTGCACGAAACCGTGTACGAAAACAGGTTTGGCTTTACCGATGCGCTGACCAAGATGGGGGCCAACATCGAGGTGTATAAAGAGGGCATCGCGAGCATCACCCGCCGTGTTCCCCGTCGCCCACTAGAACAGGCTGCCATCATCACCGGCCCGACACCTTTGCACGGAGCTGATATCCGGGTTCCTGACCTCCGCGGTGGCTTTAGCCACGTGATTGCTGCCGTGACCGCGACGGGAACCTCCACGGTCACCAACGTGGGCATTATTTCCAGAGGGTACGAGCACCTGTTGCAGAAGCTTGAAGGATTGGGTGCAAACTTCGAGCTCAAGGCGTAGCGCGAGTGGCACAGAGAAAAGGCGCTGAAATCCGCTGGTACGTGATCGCGGGTCTTGTTTTGCCATTGTTTAGTGCAATGGTGAAGCTGCGCATTCGGCCCGGATCTCATATTCCTACGCAGGGCCCCTTTATCCTGGCTCCCAATCACTACAGCGAAATCGACCCGATCGTCATGAGTGTTGTGGTGTGGAAGTTGAAGAGAACACCCCGTTTTTTGGCCAAAGCATCCTTGTTTAAGGTTCCAGCGTTGGGTTGGTTTCTGCGCTTCACCGGACAGATTCCGGTGGAACGAGAAGCAGGAGCAAAACTCGGCGAGCCGCTGCAGGCGGCTGCTCGTTTGGTGGAGAAAGGCCAAGGCGTCATTGTCTACCCCGAGGGCACGCTCACAAAGGATGAGAACCTGTGGCCTATGGAAGGCAAGTCCGGAGCTATTCGGATGGCCCTGGAACAGGGAATTCGGCTCTATCCCGCAGCGCACTGGGGAACCCACAACTGGATGGGGCACTACGCCAAGAAAATCCGTGTGTTCCCTCGAACAACTATTGACGTGGTGATTGGTGAAGTGATGGATCTGTCTTCGTACACAGGTAAACCTGTCACCAGGGATCTCGTTGCCCAGGCAACCGCGGAGCTGATGACGACCATTGCATCGCTCGTCGGTGAGCTTCGCGGGGAGAAACCCCCCGCGATATTGTGGAGCAGACAATCGAATCAGGAGTCGGCATGACCACGGTCGCTGTGTTAGGTGCTGGTTCGTGGGGAACCACGTTTGCCAAGGTGTTAGCAGACGCTGGTCAAGACGTCACCCTCTGGGCGAGGCGGCCTGAAGTTGCCAAGGAGATTTCACACTCCCACCGCAACAGTGCCTACCTCCCAGACATTGACCTTCCTCGGACCCTTGCCGCGACGGACACCATTGCCACCGCTGTAGCGGGTGCGACTCAGGTGTATATCGCTGTGCCAAGCCAGCACCTGCGCGGTGAACTCGAGGGGTTCATGTCCTTCATCGAACCCGGTGCGATCGTGGTGAGCTTGATGAAGGGTGTTGAGGCTGGCACTGGGCTGCGGATGAGCGAGGTTCTGCACACCGTGGGTGGCATTGACCAGGACCGCATTGCTGTGGTGAGCGGACCAAACCTCGCACTGGAAATCGCTCGAAACCAACCCACCGCAGCGGTGGCATCGTCGATCAGCACCGAAACTGCCAAGGCAGTGGCCACGGCGTCGACCAATAAATACTTCAAGACCTTCATCAATACCGACGTTGTCGGTACTGAATTTGGTGGTGTGCTGAAGAACCTCATCGCCGTCGCCGTGGGTATCGCCGATGGTGTTGGGTATGGCGAAAACACGAAGGCTTCGATCATCACCAGGGGTTTAGCCGAAATCAGCGCGTTTGCAGCGGCGTTTGGGGCTGAACCCCAAACGATGGCGGGCCTGGCTGGCCTCGGAGACCTTATTGCCACGTGTGAATCCCCGCTGTCTCGCAACAACACGGCCGGGCGGATGTTGGGCCAAGGTCACACCCTGAGTGACGTGGTGCGCACCATGAACCAGACCGCAGAGGGTCTCTCCGCGGTGGGTCCCGTGTTGGAACTTGCCAAAAGCAGGGGCGTTGCCATGCCCATCGTGACCCAGGTGGGTCAGGTGCTGGCGGGAGAGCGAGACCCGAGAGAGCTTGCCCCGCACTTTGCTACCGACTCCGATGTTCCCGAGGGTGAGTAAAACAGGGTGTTAGCCACTCTGGGCTCGAGCGATTGGGTTGGGGAGAAGACTGGCGTAGGCGAGCCAGAAATCATTGCCCTGCACGGCTGGGGCCGAAGCGGCGCAGATTTTGGGACAATTCTGCAGGGCACAAACGCCATCGCACTGCACCTGCCAGGCTTTGGACCGACTGTCGCGCCACCCGAAGCGTGGTCGAGCGCTGACTACGCTGATCACTTAGCGGCAGCGCTCGCCGATTTCCCACCGGTGATTCTGGTGGGGCATTCCTTTGGTGGCCGGGTCGCGGTGAGACTGGCGGCGAGGCATCCTGAAAGAGTGAAAGCACTGGTGCTCACCGGTGTGCCTTTGACGAAGACAACCCGGGCCGCCAAGCCCGCTCTCGCATTTCGTGTTGCTCGAGCACTCCATGCTCTCAAGCTCCTGCCCGAGCAGACGATGGAGTCCCTTCGTCAACAATACGGCTCGGCAGATTACCGAGCTGCGACCGGGGTGATGCGCCAGATTCTGGTGAAAGCTGTGGCTGAGGACTACCTCGAAGACGCTGCTCGCGTGTTGCACCCGGTGATCATGGTCTGGGGTGAGCTCGATCAGTCCGCTCCGGTTGCAGCAGCCAGGAAAGCTCTGGATTGTTTTCCCAACGCCACGCTGCGCGTTGTTCCCCAGGCTTCGCACTTACTGGAGGGTAGCCTCGAGGAGGGCGTTGCGAAAGCAGTGTCTGACGCTTCGAAGCTCTAAGGATTCTGATGACACCAGGCGAGTTTCTCGTGCTGTATGCAGCGGTGCTCACGGTGGTGGCAGTGGCCATTATCCAAAACATCAAGTGGGTTCGAGTTGCCCAGAGGGTGCACTATTTACCCGGTGAAGTAAGCCGTTTGCAGCGTTTGTGGTTCGAGCGCCGAGCGCTCACCATTGTCTTGTGGGTGGCCTGTGTTGTCCTTGCGGTGGTTGCAGTTCAAGGCGCAACCCTCACCCAGCTGCCTAGCCTCGCGTGGGCGGCCATACTCGCTCCTCTTCCGCTGGTGTTTACACCGTGGCGGTTGCCGCTGCGCGGTGTCACCAGCAGGCTTTCCTGGACCAAGCGGGCAATCCGTGTGGCTGCGGTAGCCGCTGTCATTCAGATTATTGTGGGCGTGCTCGGCTGGTGGCTACTGGGGCTTGCCGGGTTACTAGTGCCGCTCTTGTTGCAGGCGCATCTGTGGGATTTGGCGCTCGCCATTATGGAACCGATAGAGCGCCGAATTTCCTACCGCTTTGTTGCTGATGCCAGGCGCAAACTGAAACGGGTGCATCCCACAGTCGTCGCCATTACCGGCTCGTATGGCAAAACCTCGACGAAGGGCTACGTCGCTCATCTGGTGGGCTCCACCCACCAGACGGTGACATCGCCAGCGAGCTTTAACAACCTGATGGGGCTCTCTCGCACCATCAATGAACACCTGGTTGTGGGGACCGATGTGTTCGTGGCGGAAATGGGTATGAATCAAGAAGGCCAGATTCGTGAACTTACAAAACTGTTCCCACCCGATATCGCTGCCATCACCATCATTGGTGAGGCCCATATGGAGCGACTGGGGTCGAAGGAAGCCATTTTTAGGGCTAAATCAGAAATTACTGAAAACGCCTCCACCGTTGTGTTGCCGGTGGATCAATCCGAGTTGGTCGCGCTCATCGACAAGTGCCGAAGAGACGGCAAGACCGTTATTACCGTCAGCGGTAAGGGCAACCCCGCCGACATCGTTCTTGATCCTGAGCGAGGCAGCGTTCGCTATGGCCCAGACGATGCTGAAACCGCCATCGACGTGCCGCCTTTTGGTCACGCCATCAATATTGCTGTTGCACTCGGCATTGCGTGGGCGCTTGAGGTTCCGAAGGAACAAGCCCTAGCGCGGCTCGGTAGCCTGCCCGTCGCTGCTCACCGCGCCGAAGCCCAGCCCACAAAGCAGGGTGTGTTGATTATCGATGACACGTATAACTCAAACCCCGTGGGTTCCACCCACGCGGTCAGAGAAGCCCACGTCATGGCGCAAGAACGAGGCGGCCCCCTCGTCGTAGTCACGCCCGGAATGGTGGAGCTTGGGCCCGTTCAGGTAGAGCGAAATAGGGCTCTTGCCAAGGAGGTCACCACTGCTGGTGGGACGCTGATGATTGTGGGTCGAACAAACCGCAGAGCTCTTCTTGATGGAGCCGGCGGCAACGCCCAGGTCTTTGAAGGGCGCGCCGACGCGGTCGAGGCCGCGCTCCGCGTTGCCGGGGACAAGGGAGTTATTCTCTATGAGAACGACCTGCCAGACCACTACCCCTAAACCTGTGGTGCTTTCTGGAACAGGCTTGAAGGGATGACATGGCGAAGCCAACGTGGGCGGTAGTGTTTGGCGGTCCGAGCCCCGAACACGAGATTTCCATCCTGACCGGGCTGCAAGCAGAGCGGGTTTTGCTCGATAGTGACCACGATGTTGCCCCGCTCTACCAGGCCCCGAATGGTGCGTGGTTCCTCGTGCCATCAGGGTCCGAAGCCAAAGACTTTTTAACCGGTGCCCCTGCAGGTTCCAAGGAGCTTGGAATTGTGCTCTCTGGCAAGCCGGGTATTTATTCCACAAAGGGCATGGGTAAGAAGGCGTTGGATATCGACGCTGCGCTGCTCTGTTTTCACGGTGGGCTCGGCGAGGGCGGCGGAGCCGCTGCGCTTTTTAGTTTTCTGGACATTCCCGCCACTGGTTCCACGGTGTATGCCGGTGCTGTGGGAATGGACAAGCTGGCGTTTGGCGGCATGATGCTCGCCCACGCCATCCCCTCGCTTCCCAGGGAGGCGCTGCGACCAGGGGTGGACCCGTCATTCCCCGGTCCCTACATTCTGAAACCCCGCTTTGGTGGGTCCTCTATTGGTATCGAGATCGTGGATGACATCCAGACTGCTCGGACCGTTGCTAAAGCCTCGGTCCACTTGGCAACCGGAGCGGTTCTCGAGCCCTATCGGCCAGAGCTTGTTGACCTCAACATTTCGTTCAGGACGCACCCGACGCTGGAGCTTACGGATGTGGAGCGACCGCTTCGAGCAGAAGGCGACAAGACCGGGTTGTATTCCTATCAAGAGAAATACTTGGCAGGCGGAAGCGGTGCGGGCCTGACCCATGCTCCTCGAGAGTTCCCCGCCCAAGCGCCCGGGGTTGTGCACCAGAAGGCCAGGGACGTAGCAATGGCGGTCGCTGAGGTCACTCGTTTGCGGGGCATTGTGCGAGTGGACTTGCTGTGGGATGAGAAAACCAACGACGTGTTCGTAAACGAGGTCAACTCGATTCCCGGGGCCCTGTCTCTCTATCTCTGGGCACCGAAACACCCGGCCTTGACAGTCTTGACCGACGCACTAGTGGAAGCGCGAGATAACCCCATTGTGTTCCCCACCAGTGGTTTTGGCCAGGGTGTGGCTCTTCGGGCTGCAGGCGGCATAGCTGGCAAGCTCGTCGGCTTGGATGGACCCAGAGGGTAGTGGAAACTCTGGGGTTAGTTTAGGCCACCAGCCGAATCCAGGCATGCCTGGACTGGCGCTGATTGGCTTCCGATAGCGCTTCCGAGCTCCCGGAGAACCTCGGTTCCAGAGACGGCCTCTGAGTCAACGATGACCTCGGTTGCGGGGTCGAGTCCGTAGGTCAGGAACCGAAAGCTTGGCGCATCAGCCTCATCGATGAGCCAATCGATTCCATCGAGTGTCGCGCAGGGCAACGGGTTGGGGGCGGGGAGCGGTAGCCCGCACCGGACGATCACGGCGACGGGGGAGCCCCAGGCTGCTGTGGCTTGGGCATTGATCGAGCGCCTATCCAAGCCCGCCACCGTCTCGGGCAAACGAACGGACATGTTTGCGCACTCTGGGGTATTTGCGAACTGGGCCGGATTGACGTTCACGACCGGTTGGCACCCGGAGAGAACGATGATGCCGGGGATGAGAATTGACCACCATGCGCGCTTGTGTACGTTCGAACTCTTCACACACTCAGGCTAGCGTGGTGGTCATGAGTGCGACCGAAGCGGACACGCTAGCCAGCGTTGGCGAAGGTGAAGCCCTCGCCCGCATTCTCCCGTTGTTGCCGGGATCGTCTGACATGGACCTTGGCCCGGGGGATGATTCGGCGGTGCTTCGAACTTCAGACAACAGGGTTGTGATCAGCTGCGACATGATGGTCGAAGGGCCTGATTTTCAATGGTCGTGGTCTGACCCCGAACAGGTCGGTTTCAAAGCTATCGCCAGCAATGCCGCCGATATAGCGGCGATGGGGGCCGTTGTGACCGCCTTTGAAATTGCGGTGGCAGCACCCGAACACACACCGGTTGTCCTATTGGAGCGTTTGGCGAGGGGTTTTGCCAATGGAATCACAGAGCTCACTCCCGGTGCAGGTGTTGCAGGAGGAGACCTTTCTCGCTCGCCCGTGTTCACCATCGCCATCACCGTCTTGGGCGATTTACAGGGCCGATCACCTGTCACCCGCCAAGGCGCCAAGCCCGGCGACCTGGTCTGTGTTGCAGGGGAGCTGGGTCTTTCTCGGGCAGGCTACCTCGAGCTTGTTGCCGCTGCGGGAGACCCTGAAAGAATCTCGTCGCTCAAAGCGACGAGTCTTGCTGTTTCACACCATCTTTCTCCGAGGCCTCCGATTGCGCTCGGTCCGATTGCAGCTGATCACGGTGCCACCGCGATGATGGACATCTCCGATGGTCTGGTGCTCGATGCAACCAGGATGGCGAAGGCCAGTGGGGTGACTATCGATCTGGATGTCTCAGAAGAAAACGCCCTGATCGGCGGTGAAGATCACGGCCTTCTCGCCTGTTTCCCAGAGGGCTGCCCCATCCCAGGAGGCTTCCAAGTGATCGGCCGTGTTCTTCCGGCGAACTCAGCAACTCCCGTTGTGGTGGCGGGGTTTGACCTCGGAGCCATTCGGGGAGGATGGGATCCTTTTCAGGACTTCTCTGCCACCAATACCGTCGTTTCCCCATAGGTTTTTGGCTCCAAGACTTGGAGACCTTCTGGCCAGGTCAGGGGCTCTGATCGTGTTGATCGCTCGACCATGACCCAGGCTCCCGGCGTTAGATGGCTGGTTATCGCCTCAAGGAGCGGAGTGAGGGTGTTGCTCGCATGGTCATACGGTGGATCAATAAACACCAGGTCGACGCTGTGATCTGTGGCTGCCTGCACGAATTTGAGAGCGGTGTTTTTCACCGTGTGAAGGGTGGGTGCGTGCGGAAGAGCAGAGGACAGGGCAGAAATGTTTGCTGTGAGCGTGGTCATCACGGCTGGGTGGTTATCAACCAGGGTGACATCCGTTGCCCCCCTGGAGGCCGCCTCGAGCCCGAGAGCTCCTGAACCTGCAAACAAGTCCCAGACGGTCGCGCCGGCAATGTCACGGTGTGCTGCAATGCGAGAAAACCACGCTTCTCGAACCCGGTCTGATGTGGGGCGTGTGATGGAGCGCGGGGTCTGGAGTCGCAGGGACCCGGCACTGCCCCCAATGATCCTGGTCACCCCACAACGGTAGCGGGCTTCCGGCGCGGGGTGGGTAGCGGGCGATAGCGTGAGGGGGTGAGTGTCAGCATGGAAACCCCGCTTGCGACGATTATTGGTGACCGCAGCGCGCTGTCTTTGAAGAGCGCGTTTGGATACACCCTCGTTGGTGACCTACTCACGCACTATCCAAGGCGGTATGCAACCAGGGGAGAGCTCACCTCCATCTCTGGCATCCCGCTCGGGGAAATGGCAACCCTGGTGGGAGAGGTTGTGTCGGTGTCGAAGCGCACTATGAAAGCTAAGCGGGGGAGTGTGCTCGAGGTCGTCATCACCGATGGCACCGGGCTTGTTACCTTGACGTTCTTCAACCAGGCCTGGCGCGCTAACGATTTGGTGGCGGGGGCTCGGGGTATTTTCGCTGGCAAAGTCGGGATATATCGATCGGAGCGCCAGCTCACCCACCCCGACTATGAACTTTTTGAAGCAAGCGAACTGAGCACCGAGCGCGGTGAAGAGTGGGCCAAGCGACCCATTCCTCTTTATCCCGCAACCCAGAAGGTTGCGAGCTGGCAAATAGCCAAGGCAGTGGGGGTGATCCTGGATGTTCTGGAAGACGTTCTAGACCCGGTGCCAGAGGACATTCGAGTAGCCGAAAAACTTATTCCGGTGACGCGGGCCTATGAGCTCATCCACCGACCACAAGAAGAATCAGAGTGGCAGTTGGCGAGGGACACCCTGCGTTTCCATGAAGCGTTCGTCTTGCAGTGCGCTCTGGTGCAACGCCGGGCTATTGCCAGAAGTGTGCAGAGTGTCATCAGAAAGCCTGGAGCGTTGACCCAGACGCTTCAGGGCTCTCTTCCCTTTTCGTTCACCGATGACCAAGAAAAGGTAAACCAGGACATCAGAGCAGATCTGGCAACGGGTCATCCCATGAATCGGTTGGTGCAGGGTGAAGTGGGTTCCGGTAAGACGGTCGTGGCATTGATGGCCATGGTGACGGTTGCTGAATCAGGCGGCCAGACAGCATTTTTGGCACCCACGGAAGTACTCGCGTGGCAACACTTTCGCTCCCTTCAGGCCACGCTGGGTCCAGCGCTGGTGTCTGAGCTCAAACCCACGCTGTTGACCGGGGCGTTGTCCGCAGCGGACAAGAAGCGCGCATTGCTGCTTGCAGCGTCGGGCGCCTCTCGGATTGTGGTGGGCACGCACGCTTTGCTGAGTGACACAGTTCAGTTCGCAGATTTAGGTCTGGTCGTCATCGATGAACAACACCGGTTTGGTGTGGATCAGCGAGATGCTCTGCGCCAGAAGGGGACGCACCCGCACGTTCTTGTCTTGACGGCCACCCCGATTCCCAGAACCGTCGCGATGACGGTGTTTGGGGATCTTGATATCTCCACGATTCGGAACCTGCCACAGGGCCGACAACCGATATTAACTCACGTGGTGGCGCTCGCGGACCAGCCTGGTTGGTATCCCAGAATCTGGGAGCGCCTCGCTGAAGAGGTGCGCTTAGGTCGCCAAGGATTCGTCGTCGCACCTGCCATTTCACCCACGGCTAAGGAAGACGACCTCGACCTTGCGGAGGATTCTGAAGAAGGCCCGTCGAGGCCCCTTGCGACCGTTCTCGAGACGCTACCGATGGTCCAGGCCCTGCCACAGTGTCAGGGCATGAAGGTTGCAGCCGTCCACGGCCAGATGCCGGCTGAGGAAAAAGATGCCGTCATGCAGGCTTTCGCCGCTGGCGAGGTAGACATCCTGGTGGCCACCACGGTGATCGAGGTCGGCATCGACGTTCCCAATTCCACAGCCATGGTCATTCTCGATGCCAATCGGTTTGGGGTGAGTCAACTCCACCAGTTACGCGGACGGGTGGGTCGAGGCGCACACGCGGGTGTGTGTTTGTTGGTCACGCACTGCGAGAAAGACACCCCTGCCAGAGCCAGGGTTGATGCGGTGGCAGGAACGCTCGATGGATTTGAGTTGGCAAAGATTGACCTAGAGCTTCGAAGCGAGGGTGACGTCTTGGGCACCAGACAATCTGGCCGGCGCTCTAGCTTGACTCTTGTCCGGGTGACCCACGATGGCGAACTGATCGATACCGCTCGTGAGTATGCAGAAGCTCTGATTGCCAAGGATTCGACGCTTGATTCCTACCCCGGAATACAAGCGGATATCCACCGGCGTTTGGACGATAGGTCAGCTGAATTCTTAGATAAGAATTAGGGCGTGTATTGCCGGTATTCAAGGGCAATAAACGATGCGCTCGGTAGGATTATGGGATGAGCGCTGTTGCTGTCGTCCCGGGTTCTTTTGACCCTGTCACTCTTGGCCACATTGACGTGATCGGACGTGCTGCTGCCATGTTTGATGAGGTGCACGTGGTGGTCGTGCACAACCCCGGCAAGGCTGCCATGTTCCCTATTGCCCAGCGGGTGACGCTGCTCGAACAGGCCATTGCGGCTGCCGGGATTAAGGGCAACCTCGTTATCACCTCGTGGAGCGTCGGATTGTTGGTGGATTACTGCACCGATGTGGGGGCTTCTGTTCTGGTGAAGGGCATTCGTTCTCAAGTGGACGTGACCTATGAAACACCGATGGCCATCGTGAATCGGGATCTAGCAGGAATCGAAACAGTGTTCTTGTTGCCCAATCCGGAGCACGCTCATGTCTCGAGCTCCCTGGTCCGCCAGGTGGCATCCCTCGGTGGAGACGTGACCCCCTATGTTCCCCAGGCCGTCGCTGATTATCTGGCCACGACCCAACTACCGTAGACTTTTCACTAGTCGTCCTATCGAGGTGGATTGAGGAGCAAACCATGACATCACAGGCATCGACGAGCGAGTTGAAAACTCTCGACAAGGCTCACAACTTCTACTCTTGGTCTGTTCAATCGGCTGTCTCTCCGATGATGGTCTCGCACGCCAAGGGCATGTATGTCTTTGACACTGACGGCAATAAATACCTCGACTTTTCAAGCCAGTTGGTGAACACCAATATTGGCCACTCCCACCCCAAGGTCGTCCAGGCCATCAAAGACCAGGTTGAGAAACTTGCGACTATTTCTCCGGCTGCGAGCTCCGAGCCCAGGGTGCAGGCAGCAACCAGGATTCTGGAGCGGGCTGGGGAAGGTTTCTCCAAGGTGTTCTTCACCAATGGTGGTGCTGATGGCATCGAGAACGCGATTCGTGCTGCGCGGTTGTTCACCGGTCGAAACAAGGTCCTCTCCACCTACCGCAGCTATCACGGCAATACCGGTTCGGCGATTGTCGCCACCGGTGACTGGCGCCGGATGCCAAACGAATATGCCACTCATCACGCGCACTTCTTTGGACCTTTTTTGTATCGCAGCGAGTTCTGGTCTGGTGATGAGGCTCAAGAGTGTGAGCGTGCCCTGCACCACTTGGAGCGCGTGATTCAGTCCGAAGGTCCAGACACGATTGCCACCGTGCTGCTCGAAGGAGTCCCCGGCACCGCCGGCATCATGGTGCCACCCGCTGGGTATCTCCAGGGGGTGAGAGAAATCTGTGACCGCTATGGCTTGTTGCTGATCATGGACGAGGTGATGTCAGGGTTTGGTCGCACCGGTCACTGGTTTGCCCACCACGCCCACGGCGTGACCCCGGACATGATCGTGTTCGCCAAGGGTGTCAACTCTGGCTATGTGCCAGTAGGCGGAGTGGTGTTCTCCACAAAGCTTTCCGAGTACTTCGATGACCGGATGTTCCCGGGCGGGTTGACCTATTCGGGGCACCCCCTGGCCATGGCATCGATCGTTGCCACCATTGACGCTATGGCCGAAGAGGGCATGGTGGAGAACGCTCGTAAGATGGGGGATAAGTACCTTCGCCCGGGGCTTCTGAAGCTCGCAGAAGCCCACCCCATTATTGGTGAGGTCCGCGGATTGGGCTGCTTCTTCGCTCTTGAATTGGTTGCTGACCCGGTCACTAAGAAGCCTGTTGATGCAGCCATGATGGGTTCTTTGAAGGCCGCCATGGTCTCACGAGGGTTGTTGCCATTTGTCGTGGACAACCGGATTCACGTGGTGCCGCCGCTGATTGTGAACCCTGGTGAGATCGAGCAGGCACTGTCGATCTATGACGAAGCATTCCACGCCGTAGCCTCCTAGACTGAGGTCGTGGCTAGACGACATTCTTCTCCGCTCGTTCTCGGAGTCAAAGACCTCATGCACCAAGCAGGTGAGATGCGCGAGGCGACCCTTGAAGTACCCGCACTCGAGAAATACGGCGAGGCAGTAGCGGTCGTTCCCGAGGGCGAAGATATGACCCTGGAGATTCGCCTCGAAGGCCTCCACGAAGGCATTTTAGTTACCGGTCTCGTGACAACGAACGCCGTTGCCGAGTGCGTCCGGTGCCTTGATTCTTTCGAGTTTGAGCTTCAAGTCGATTTTCAGGAGCTTTTCGCGTATTCTGCCACTCAGGCCGATTCCTACACGGTGGTTGATGATTGCGTTGATCTAGCAGACATCATTCGGGATGCGGTGGTCTTAGACCTCCCCTTCCAGCCGGTGTGTCAGCCTGAATGTTTCGGCCTAGACCAAGCGACCGGTGAAAAAAGAACCGAGCCGTGGTCAGGGCCAGAATCAGAAGTATTGGATCCGAGATGGCAGGCGTTGAGCGAGCTGCTCGAGTCGAAACCACCAGAGACCACTAAGTGACCACAGGGAAAGAAGAAAATCATGGCGGTACCCAAGCGGAAAAAGTCGCGTGCACGCACGCATCATCGTCGTTCAGCCTGGAAGGCTGAGGTTCCCACGTTAGTCAAGACCGTGGAAAACGGTAAGACCGTCTACAGCCTCCCGCACCGAGCACGGGTTGTTGAAGACAGCTCCGGTACTCCGTTGTTCATGGAGTACAAGGGCCGTAAGGTCGCCGACGTCTAACGTGACGGGTCCCGAGAAGACCGACCAGGCCACAGACCTTCGCCCCCTGGTGGAGTCTTTGGGGGTTGAGGTTTCACTGGAGATTCTGGTTGTTGCACTGACCCATTCGTCTTATGCCTACGAGCACGGCGGTGGTGATAATGAACGCCTGGAGTTTTTAGGCGACGCCATTGTCGGTCAGGCAATTACCGCTGCCCTGTATCACCGGTTCCCCGATCTGCCCGAGGGCGAGCTGGCCAAGCGCCGTGCCAGCATCGTCTCCACTCACGCATTGGCAGAGGTCGCCAGGTCTATTTCGCTTGGCGAGTTCCTCCGGCTCGGTCGAGGAGAAGAGCTGACCGGGGGAAGAGACAAGCCTTCCCTGCTCGCAGACGCTCTAGAAGCCCTGATCGGCGCGGTGTTTCTTGACCAGGGCCCTGGCCCCGCGACCACCCTGGTGGACCGTTTGATGGGCGCGTTTGTGGAAGACGCCGATCGTCGCAGCGAATCGAGCGACCCCAAAACCAGCCTGCAAGAGTGGGCAGCCAAAGCACACTTGGGTGTGCCGCGCTACAACATCAAAGACGATGGACCCGATCACCAAAAGGTTTTCACCGCCGATGTGTATCTCGATGGTTTCCCGGGCACCAGCAGCGCGGCAGGTCGAGGGACCGGAAGTTCCAAGAAAGCGGCTGAGTTAGCAGCAGCGAGCGCTGCCTTGCAGGCGATCAAAGTCGCTTCGTCAGGCAATGCCTGAGCTACCCGAAGTTGAGGTCGTTCGCCTCGGACTAGAACCAGTCATCGCTGGAGCCCTGATTGAGCAGGTTGTGGTCAAAGACCCCCGGTCGCTCAAGCGCCATCTGGGTCCCACGGAGGATTTCATTTCGTCGCTGGAAGGCCACACGCTGACGCACGCTGTGCGCAGGGGAAAGTTCTTGTGGTTTCCGATCGCAGGGACGAACGAAGCTCTGGTGGGTCACTTGGGTATGAGCGGTCAAATGTTGATCGGCGATGAGACATCAGATTTTGGTCCCCACGCGAGGATTATTGTCACGCTGAAACCTGTGCGAGGCCTGCGCATGCAGGTGGCGTTTGTCGATCAGCGGATCTTTGGCTCTTTGGCGATTGATCACTGTGTGGACTGCCCGGATGGGAAACCAGGGGGGTTGGGGAGCCCGACAGCCGAGGTTCCCAAAAGCGTCGCTCACATTGGTCGTGACCCCTTGGATCCGCACTGTGATGATCGGGCAGTCATTGCGGCGCTTCGCCGCAAATCCACCGGCATTAAAAGAGCGCTGCTCGATCAGAACCTGATCAGTGGCGTCGGAAACATCTACGCCGATGAGGCGTTGTTTGCGTCCAAGCTGCACTACGACACACCCTGTTCCAGTCTCTCGGTATCAAAAGTCCGAGAACTGCTTCGCACCATTCGAGAGGTCTTTGGCAGGGCCCTTGCCGAAGGCGGCACAAGCTTCGACCAGCAATACGTCAACGTGAACGGACAAAGCGGTTATTTCTCACGCTCACTCAAGGCCTATGGCCGGGCTGGTGAGCCGTGTGTGGTGTGTGGGGCAATCATCGTGCGGGAGCGTTTCATGAACCGTTCCTCCTACCGGTGCCCGAGGTGTCAAAAGGTGCCAAGCACCCGGTAAGTTTGTCACCGAGGTTGCCTGTCGTAACCGGAATGAGCCGAAGCGGAGAAGCGAGTGCATCTTAAGTCGCTGACTCTTAAAGGCTTCAAGTCTTTTGCCCAGCCGACCACCTTTGTTTTTGAACCGGGTGTGACCTGCGTTGTGGGACCCAATGGCTCGGGCAAATCTAATGTCGTGGATGCTCTGGCCTGGGTGATGGGGGAGCAGGGGGCTAAGACCCTGCGCGGTGGTTCCATGGAGGACGTTATCTTCGCCGGCACCACCTCGAAGGCACCGCTTGGCAGAGCTGAAGTGCTCCTCACCATTGACAACTCTGATGGCGCGTTGGCGATCGAATACGCAGAGGTCACAATTTCTCGAACACTGTTTCGAAACGGTGGCAGTGAATACGCGATTAACAAAGAACCCTGCCGACTCCTTGACGTTCAAGAGCTTCTGAGCGACAGCGGTCTGGGTCGAGAAATGCACGTCATCGTGGGCCAGGGTCAACTCGATCAGGTTCTGCACGCCAGTGCCGAAGACCGTCGCCGCTTTATTGAAGAAGCAGCCGGAATTCTGAAGCACCGCCGTCGCAAAGAAAAAACCCAGCGGAAGCTGGAATCGATGCAGGCCAATCTCACCCGTCTGAATGATCTAGCAGGTGAGATTCGTCGCCAGCTGACTCCCCTGGGCCGACAAGCAGAGATTGCCCGTGAAGCCCAAACCATCCAGGCCGTCGTCCGTGACGCCAAGGCCAGGGTGCTCGCGGATGACGTGGTCGCGCTCTCGAGAGCCATAGACGACTTCCATCTGTCTGAGAAAGAGCGAGCTAGCGAACGAGCAACACTGGCCGAGCAACTCGATCAGCACCGTCGACGGATTGCGGAGCTGGAATCCGGCGACACCGATGAAGCCCTGGACCACGCCAGACGAGTCAGCTTTGGCCTTCGCGGCACCACTGAGCGGTTAGTGGCACTGGAATCTATTGCCACCGAGCGCGCACGGGCGTGGGAAGAAGAGTCCCCTCTGGCTCAAGGGTCCGCCACCATCCAAGAATCTGATATCCATTCCAGCGAGGAGACCCTCGCCAACGCGCTCGCAGACGTTCTCAGACACGAAACCTCGGTCGGGGAAATATCTGCCGTGCTCGCCACGGAAAAAGCCTCCGTGCACGCCTTAGAGGCTCAGATGCTCGCCCAGGCCGCAGCGGTAGCAACGTATGACGATCAGGCACGTGCATGGGACTCAGCCCTTGAGGTTCTTGATTCCAAGGTCAACACCGCACTGGATGACGCAGAGAGACAACAAGCAGCTCTCAGCGCTGCCAGGGTTCGAAGCCACGAAGCCCAGAGGGCTCTCACCAATCTAGAAGGACAGCGCACCAGTGCCCCTGACTTTGTCTCCGCTGCCACCGAGAAAGCCCTCGAAGAAGCAGAGCAGGAACTAGCCCAGGCAGACCAGGTCGACGTTGACTCCAGAAACCTCGTGCACCAACAAGAGCGCGAGCGCGAAGCGCTCGCAGCCAAGGTCTCTGCCCTCGAACTGGCACTGCGCAGCGATGAAGCTGACCCGGGTCTCGGGGGTGAACCCGGTGTTCGTGGTCGGGTTGCAGACGCTCTGACCGTCAAGTCAGGATATGAGACCGCTATCGCCAGGGCGCTTGGCTCCCGTGCTGATGCCTTATTGATCACGAGCAAATCAGATGCTAAGAAACTGATGACCAAACGGTCGGGTTCTGAAGCGGCCCGGGTTGAACTGGTCATCGCCGATGGTGCAGCTGTGAAGCCGTCTTCTCTGCAGGGTCTGGAACCAGCCGCATCCTGCGTTGAGGGTCCCGCTGGTGTGTTGGCACTGCTGGCTGGGACCTTCATTGCGGCCGACACAGCCAGTGCAACGGCTGTGTGGGAAAAGGGTGCCTTGCCCGTCGGGGTCACGATTGTGACCCTCGCCGGTGATGTTTTTTCTGACCACGTTGTTCAGACCGGTAGTGGTCAGGCACCGAGCCGTCTTGAGCTCGCCGCCGAGCGCGATCGTGCTCAAGCTGACCTCACCGCGGTGTCAACCCTGTTGGAGCGAACCAAGTTTCAGGCCGAAGAAGCCACTGTTGCGAAGCAGCAGGCAAGCGAGGCGGTCAAGAAAGCGCTTGGTGCTCTACGAGAAGCAGATGCACAAAGGGCACAGTTTGGTGAGCACTTCTCTCGGGCCCGAGCAGCGTTTGACGCTGCTGAAGCAGAAGTCAGTCGTTTGATGGAGGGCGTGGGGACCGCGGAGGAGAGCTTGAAAGACACTAAGGATGCCCTCGTCGCTGCTCAGGCTGAGCGTTTGGTTTTCCTTGCAACACCACGACCCATCGTCGATGACGCCGCCAAAGTTGAACGCCTGGCTTCACTCGAGCGCGTCAGCTCTGCCGAGGTCGACGCAAGAATTGCCCTCGAGGCCTCGAGGGAGCGCGCTCGAAGCGCGAAGGACACCCTGCAGGCTCTGAAAAACCGGCTCGCCGATGAAGAGGCCGCCAAGCTTCGTGAGGAAGCACGGCACCAAGAGAGAGTTGCTCGAGCCAAGCGAGCCACGATCGTGTTGGCTCTGTTGCCCCGGGTCCTTGCCGCGGCAAACGCGTGTGTTGATGAAGCGACGCACGCATTGGGTGTTGAGGAAGCGAAGCGTGAATCACGCAGCGCTGAACTTCAACAGCTGCGCGTAGCAGAGAGCGCACTGCGCGATCGAGTAGGGGCGATTACCGAGTCAGTGCACTCCATCGAAATGCAGATCTATGAAAAGAAGCTTCACCGCACCACCCTGCTTGAGCGGGTGAGTGTGGAACTGGGTTTCGATGAGCAGACCCTGCTCGGGGAGTATTCCCCCGATGCACTGATCCCGCCTGATTCGTTGGACGATGGCAGCGAACCCACGGCATTTGATCGAGTGGATCAAGAAGCCCGGTTGAAGCAGGCCCAGCGCAAGCTTGACCAATTAGGTCGGGTGAACCCCCTGGCGCTGGAGGAATTCCAGGCCCTGGAGAAGCGTCACACTTTCTTGCGTGCTCAGCTCGAAGACCTCCAGAAAACCCGCAAGGATCTTGAATCCATTATGGCGGAGCTAGATGAGACGATGCACGCCATCTTCCACGAAGCTTTCGTTGACACTCAAAACGCGTTTGATGAGGTCTTCCCGATCCTGTTCCCCGGGGGAACAGGATCTCTCAGCCTGACCAATCCTGATGACCTTCTTGCCACGGGCATTGAGGTCTCGGTTCGACCAGCGGGTAAGAAGATCGAACGGTTGTCCCTGCTGTCGGGTGGAGAGAGATCCCTCGCCGCTGTGGCGCTGTTGATAGCGATATTCAAGGCCCGGCCTAGCCCTTTCTATATCCTCGACGAGGTCGAGGCTACGCTGGATGATGCGAACCTCGGTCGTTTGCTCAGCGTTATTGAGACCCTGCGCCACGATTCGCAATTGATTGTAATTACACACCAGAAGAGAACGATGGAAATCGCCGATGCGCTCTATGGGGTGTCCATGCGCAAGGACGGTGTGAGTGCCGTGGTGGGGCAGAGAGTTCGGGACATCGAGGCCATTGCCTCTTAATTTTTTGTCCCAAGGATTGCGCGGGTAGTGTGAAGGCTGTGAGTGGCAGACAACGTCTTGGCTGGTTGCTGATCGCCGTGGCCGGTGTGATCAGCTCCTCCATTGTTGCTCTGGAAATTACGAATCTGGTGGGCGAAGCGAACCCCGAATCGTCCGAGACGCTGCCCGTTATTGGCTTTGAGCCGCTAGACAACTAACTCCCACCGCCTGGCTAGGCTGGGGTCATGGCGTGGGGTTCATCGAAGTGGTCACTGGGAAAAGCCCTGCGCAGCCTTGTCACCAAGGCCGAGATTTCTGAAGACACCTGGAGTGAGCTCGAAGACACTCTGATCAGCGCTGACTTTGGCCCCGACGTGACTGACGAACTTGTGCGGCACACTCGCTCCGAAGTCGAGCGCATCCAGACAACCAATCCCGATGATGTGACTGCAATATTGCGAGACTCCATTGAGGAGCGGCTGGCTGCCCATGACCCCACCTTGCGCTTGACAGAACGACCCGCTGTGATTCTGGTGGTGGGGGTGAACGGTGTGGGAAAGACCACCACAATTGGAAAGTTTGCGCAGTTTTTAGTCACAGCAGGAAGATCCGTGGTGATTGCGGCGGCGGACACGTTCCGCGCCGCCGCTGTCGAGCAGCTCCAGACCTGGGCGGATCGAGCCGGTGTCGCCATTGTTATCCCTGAGCGAGAAGGCCAAGACCCCGCTTCGGTCGCTTACCAGGCAGTGGAGCGCGCCAAGAGCGAGGGCATCGACATCGTCATTATTGACACCGCTGGGCGCCTGCACACTAAATCGGGCCTGATGGACGAGTTGACCAAAATACGCCGTGTGGTCGAAAAGATTGCGCCCATCTCTGAGGTCTTGTTGGTGTTGGATGCCACCACCGGTCAAAATGGCGTTGTTCAGGCCCAGGCGTTTTTGGAGCACGCTGGTGTGACTGGCTTGGTCGTGACCAAACTGGATGGCAGCGCAAAGGGTGGCTTTGTCGTCCGGGTGCAAGATGTCACCGGAGTGCCCATCAAGCTTCTTGGCCAGGGAGAAGGCATTGACGACATGACCGGTTTCTCAGCGACCGGATTTGCAGCGCAACTGACTGCTTAGATTCCGCCTTGGCGATAGGAATCTTTGAGCTCCCGATAGGCCGCCGCGTTGTCCTTGATCGCCTGGACTTCCTCATCGGTTGTTGCCCGACGCACTTTCCCTGGAACACCGGCGACCAGAGACCTAGGTGGAATGATGGCGCCCTCGAGAATCACGGACCCGGCGGCAATAATGCTTCCTGATCCGATAACCGAGCCGTTCAGAATGACGGCCCCCATGCCAATCAACACATCGTCCTTTATTGTTGCACCGTGCACGACAGCTTGGTGCCCCACGCTTACCCCGGAGCCGATAGTGGCGGGGAAGCCTGGGTCAGCGTGCACCACAACGTTGTCTTGAAGATTTGAGCCTGCTCCCACCGAAATTGAGGCTCGATCACCGCGCACGACAGCGCCAAACATCACAACGGCTTGGTCGTGGACCGTGACGTCCCCGATCAGGGTCGCTGTGGGGGCTAGCCAGGCCGTTGGGGAGACGGCGGGCCGGTGCGTGTGAAAGGGAAGTAATGCCACCCTTGAAGCCTAGATGCTGGCGTTGGAAGCCCCAAGTTACGAAGCTTTGTCCAGTAGTCTCTATGACCATGGCTGCTTTTGGTTCACTGTCTGATCGGTTGACAGAGACCTTCCGTTCCTTGCGACAAAAGGGGAAGCTGTCTCCGGCCGATGTTGATAGCACCGTGCGCGATATTCGCAGAGCCCTGCTGGAATCAGACGTCGCGCTGGAGGTCGTCAAGTCCTTCACCCAGAAAGTCCGTGACCGCGCCCTATCCGATGAGGTGAATCAGGCTCTGAACCCTGCGCAGCAGGTGGTGGCGATTGTTAACGACGAACTCATACAAATATTGGGTGGGGACGTTCGACCGCTGAATTTTGCGAAGAAGCCACCGAGCGTGATCATGCTTGCCGGTCTGCAGGGTTCGGGTAAGACGACTCTTGCCGGAAAGCTTGCCAAGTGGCTCGTCGACCAGGGCCACACCCCGGTGTTGGTGGCCTGTGACCTCCAACGCCCGGGTGCAGTGAAACAACTGAGCATTATGGCTGAAAATGCTGGAGTGGCTGTTTTTGCCCCCGAGCCTGGTGACGGGGTCGGCGACCCCGTCAAAGTTGCTGCCGCGGGCCTCAAGTTCGCCATAGACAAACAGCACGACATCGCCATCATCGACACTGCCGGGCGCTTGGGCGTTGACAAAGACATGATGGATCAGGCCACAAAGATTCGAAAGGCGACCAACCCCGACGAGGTGTTGTTTGTGATTGATTCGATGATCGGTCAAGACGCGGTCCAGACCGCGCTTGCCTTCCAAGAGGGTGTTGATTTCACCGGGGTGGTGCTCACCAAGCTCGATGGTGACGCGAAAGGCGGAGCGGCACTGAGTGTGGCCGGTGTCACCGGCCGACCGATTTTGTTTGCCTCAACCGGCGAGAAACTCACCGAGTTTGAGGTGTTCCACCCGGACCGGATGGCCAGTCGCATCCTTGACCTTGGTGACATTCTCACCCTGATCGAACAGGCCCAGAAAACCTTTGATGAAGACCAGGCAAAGGACCTCGAAGAGAAGTTCCTGTCTGAGACCTTCTCGCTCGATGACTTCCTATCCCAGCTCCAACAGATCAAGAAAATGGGTTCGCTGAGCAGCATGCTCGGCATGCTGCCAGGGGCCCGGAAAATGCAAGACCAGATCGACAATCTTGATGAGAGCGAACTCACCCGCACCGAAGCCATCATCCAGTCGATGACTCCGAAGGAGCGCGTGACACCCAAGATTTTGAATGGTTCGAGACGGGCTCGCATTGCGAATGGTTCTGGCACCACGGTGACGGATGTGAACCAGTTGGTGTTGCGCTTTGACCAGGCCGCCAAAATGATGAAAACCATGGCCAAGGGTGGCGTGCCACAGATCCCAGGAATGGGGCCTATCCCAGGCGTCGGTGCTGGATCTAAAAAGAAGCCGAAGAAGAAGGTTGCCTCGCGCTCTGGTAACCCTGCCAAGCGCGCCCAAGAGGCTTTAGGCATGCCAACAAGCGAGCACACGGCCGGTTCCAGTTTCGGTCTGGGAGCTCCCGAAGCCTAGATTCTGCTCGAAAATCACCGTGAGTGTGCCGGAGTCGGAAAAATCTGACACAATGTAATCTTGGAGCGCTCCACTCGACCCTCTATCAAGTGCGAGAGTTTCCCCCAGACGTCCAGACGATTGTGCCCCCACGTAATCGTCGGTTGTAAGACAACTCATCTATTTGGAGAAACGTGGCTGTAAAAATTCGTTTGAAGCGCATGGGAAAAATCCGTGCCCCCTACTACCGCATCGTTATCGCAGACTCACGCACCAAGCGTGATGGTCGCGTCATCGAAGAAATCGGTAAGTACCACCCGACCGAGAACCCTTCGGTTATCGAGGTCAAATCTGACCGTGCCCAGTACTGGCTCGGCGTTGGTGCCCAGCCCACCGAACAGGTTGCAGCGCTGCTGAAGCTCACCGGTGACTGGGGCAAGTTCAAGGGCGACCCGAACGCCAAGAGCACCGTGAAGTTTGCTGAGCCTAAAGAAGAATTCAAGCCAGACACCAAGAAGAAGCCTGTTCTTCGTCCCAAGGTGGTCAAGCCTGTCGTGGAAGAAAAGCCCGTTGCCGAAGAGGCAGTTGCAGAAGCACCCGTAGTCGATGAGGCTCCCGTTGCAGAATCAACCCCCGAGGCACCGGTAGAGGCTGTTGAAGCCCCCTCTGCAGAAGAGACCCCTGCTGACGAGGCGCCTGCAGCTGAAGAGGCACCTGTCGATGAGGCTCCCGTTGTTGAAGAGGCGCCTGCTGAAGAAGCACCAGCGGAGGCTCCTGCAGAGGACGCCGCTTCAGTAGAAGCCGAACAGAAGCCAGCTGAGTAATCCATGCTTGATCGTGCGCTGAGTCACCTCGTCCGGGAGATCGTTGATCACCCGGACGAGGTCAGTGTCACGCTCGTGGATACCCCCCGTGGTGAACTTCTTGAAGTCCGGGTTCACCCCGAAGATTTAGGTCGTGTGATCGGGCGTTCCGGACGCACCGCCAAAGCACTTCGTACCGTTGTCAACGCCCTGGCCGATGGTCGCCGGGTGCGGGTTGACGTCGTCGACACAGACTCATAATGGCTGGGGACGCTAAGTCCGCAGCCCCTCGCCCCGAGCGCGTGGAGCTTCGGGTAGCGCGCCTGGTGAAGGCCCACGGCCTCAAGGGTGGGCTCAAGCTCGAGCTTTACACCGATGACCCGGCACATAGATTCACCCCCGGCGCTACATTTCGGCTTCAGGTGCCCCAGGATTCCTCCTGGTTTGGAAAAACCCTGACTCTCACGAGCATTCGAGAAATCAATTCCCACCCTGTTGTGTTCTTTGACGGTGTCGAAGAACGCTTGGTCGCTGAATCCCTGGTGAAAGCAATTTTGTGGATCGAACATGACCCAGCAACCCAGCCTGCTGAAAAAGACGCGTGGTTTGATCATCAACTGGTCGGCTTAAAAGTTGTGAGAGACGGTGTCGAGGTGGGTGAGGTCTCGAGGGTTGAGCACTTCCCGGCTCAGGATCTTCTCGTCATTACCCGCGACGGGGAAGACGTCTTGTTGCCCTTCGTGCAGGCTTTTGTTCCCCGAGTAGACATTGAGAACGGTGTGGTGACGATCACACCCCCCGGTGGGCTTTTTGAGCCGGTACCCGGGGAGGTAACAGAGCAGCCAGCGGAGGGACCAGAGTGAAAATCGATATTGTCACGATTTTCCCTGGTTACTTTGATGCTCTGGAGCTGTCGCTGCTGGGTAAAGCGAGCGCCAAGAACATTCTGCAGATAGACGTTCACGATTTACGCGATGCAGCCTCCGGCCCGCACCGCAGCGTCGATGACACCCCCTATGGCGGGGGAGCGGGCATGGTTATGTCTCCCGAACCGTGGGGGGTGATGCTGGATAGGGTCCTGACCCCGACGAGCGTTCTGGTGGTGCCAAGTCCCGCGGGGACGGTGTTCACCCAACGGGTGGCCGAGGAGTTTGCCGCCCTTCCCCACCTCGTTTTTGCTTGCGGTCGGTATGAGGGGATTGATCAGCGTGTAGTGGATCACTATCGCACCACCCACCAGGTGGTGGAGCTGAGCATCGGGGATTACGTCGTCAATGGCGGCGAAGTCGCAACCCTGGTTGTTGTGGAGGCAGTGGGCCGTTTGATTCCAGGCGTCGTGGGTAACCCGGAATCGTTGAGAGAAGAGAGCCATCAAGAAGGCCTCTTGGAATACCCGTCTTACACGAAGCCGCGTAGTTGGCGAGGCCTCGATGTTCCCGAGGTCTTACTTTCTGGAAACCACGAGCTGATTCGCGCGTGGCGCGAGGACCAATCTCTGAAGCGCACAAAGGCAGTGCGACCAGAGTTGCTTCGGGACTAGGAACGCTTCGTCAGGATCAGCGGCCCATCATCCGTAACCGCAACGGTGTGCTCGACGTGGGCAGATCGAGAACCATCGCTACTCCGCAGGGTCCAACCATCAGCGTCGGTATAGATGTCTGCGGTGGTGTGCATGAGCCACGGCTCAATCGCAAAAACCATTCCAGCTTTGAGTTTGGGACCCGATCCAGGTTTCCCATCGTTGGGAATAGAGGGGTCCTCGTGCATCGTGCGGCCCACCCCGTGGCCGCCAAAGTCCGTGTTCACGCTGAACCCGGCTGCCTTCGAAACAGCACCAATCGCGGCTGAGATGTCCCCCAGGTGTGCTCCGGGCACGGCTTTGCTGATGCCAGCCGCCAGAGCCTTTTCGCAGGTGTCAATCAGGGCTACGTCGAGGGGGTTGGCGTTGTTGCCCACCAGCAGACTGAGAGCTGAGTCTGCCACCCACCCGTTCATGCTCACCGCGAAATCCAGCGAGAGTAAGTCCCCATCCTGGAGCGTGTAGTCATAGGGCAGGCCGTGCAGGGCTGCGTCATTCACCGAGGTGCAGAGCACCTTGCCAAACGGAGAGCCCCCAAAGGACGGGTGGTAGTCGATATAGCAACTGGTGGCGCCCGATTCTCTAATCATCTGGTGCGCTCTGGCATCGAGCTCGAGGAGAGAGACCCCGGGTTGGGCGAGGCCCTGTAGCTCGCTGAGCACGCGTGCGACAAAGGCGCCCGCTGGGCGCATCTGTTCAAGAGTCGAGCGGGAGTGGCGGGGTATCACTTCTTGTTGATCGGCAGATAGGTGCGCAGGTAGGTTCCGATGTAGTCCCTGGCGTGCTCAAGGTACTTCTCGTCACCGCGGGGGTCATAGAGGAATGCCCGATGCACGATAGCCGCTCCCATTGCGGCACCCACTTCTAGATGGAACAAGACGTCGTCAGTGACAGCGACACCGTGCGTCTCAGAGTGCTGCTCGGCGAAAGCGCGAGCAATGACCGAATTGTTCGACAGTTCAGCGTCTAAGAAGCGGTCGCTGATGATGTCACCAAAGCGAAGTCCGCGGAAACCTGGTTCGTGGCGGAAGAGGTGCACATAGGAATCAAGCGTGTTGTCCCATGAGGACCAATCAACGTCGACTGGCGCCTTATCGAAACCGTCTTGGACGAGATCAAAGAACAGGTGCATGTTGCGCTGAGCGAGGGCCTTCAGCAGGCTATCAACGTCGGGAAAATAACGATAGAGAACACCCACCGAGGAGCGGCTGCGATACGCAACAGCTGTTGTGGTGACAGCGTCGATACCTTCTTCGGCAATGAGCGCTGCGGCTGCGTTCAAAAGTGCCTGCATGCGATCGGTGCTGCGTTGCTGGATGGGAACCGTGCGCACTGCAACGGGTTCGGGGACCCTTAAACCGTAATTAACCATCAATTTTCCTTCGTGGGGTCAGGAACTTCCTCAATTATAGACCCGGATGGATACCCGAGACAATCTGTGGCAGACTAAGCGCTTGTGCCATCGTGCGCCTCTGCCACAGGGGAGTAGCGCATCACACTTCGGTGAAGGCACCACCCCCCAATATTCGCGAGCGACCTGTGGCGGCGCAGAGAGTGACACCATTATGCAAACCCTGGACATCGTAGATTCCGCATCACTGCGCACCGATATTCCTGACTTCCGCGCCGGCGACACCCTGAAGGTGCACGTCAACATCGTGGAAGGTACCCGTTCGAGAATTCAGGTTTTCCAGGGTGTCGTGATTGCCCGCTCTGGCCACGGAGTAACCGAGACTTTCATCGTTCGTAAGATCAGCTTCCAGGTTGGCGTTGAGCGTACGTTCCCTCTGCACTCCCCGGTAATCGACCACATTGAGGTCGTCACCCGTGGTGACGTCCGCCGTGCGAAGCTTTACTATCTGCGCGTCTTGCGCGGCAAGAAGGCGAAGATTCGCGAAAAGCGGGACTCTTAATACGCCTCCTGCCCGTCCACTGCCTACACGGGCGTGGTAGTTCTCCCAGCAGTGGAAGCGAGCGTGTGATGATTCCACCTTTCGTTCGGGGTTTGTTCCGATGAACCCCAAGCGTTCTGTGGGGCGGAGCCTGTTGGCGTTCGCTAGAGATGTCGTGATTATCGTCCTCGCGGCGTTAGTCGTGTCGTTCCTCATTAAGACTTTCCTGATTCGGTCGTTCTTTATCCCGACCGAATCCATGGATGCGACGCTGATTCGTGATGATCGCATTATCGTCAGTCAGCTCACCCCCGACCTCTTCGAGGTGAACCGCGGAGACGTCGTGGTGTTTGTCGATCCAGGTGGGTGGTTATCCATTCAGCAGGGTGTGAGTGAAGATGACCCACTATCAAGAGTGTTGAACGCAATCTCCTATGTGGTGGGGCTCTCGAGCCCCAACGACAACCAGCACCTGGTGAAGAGGGTCGTTGGTTTGCCTGGTGACACGATCATGTGTTGTGATGAGCTTGGAGCAATGTCGGTGAACGGCTTGCCTCTGTCGGAGCCCTATGTGTCGCTACCCACCGGGGTCAACAAAGTGAGTTCCGATGACTTCGAGGTGGTTGTTCCTGAAGATTCGCTCTGGGTAATGGGGGATAACCGGTATAACTCAGCCGATTCCAGACGCAACATGGACAAACCCGGTGGTGGGTTCGTCCCGCTCGCCAACGTTGTGGGGCGCGCCATAGTCATTTCCTGGCCCATGGAGCGCTGGCAATGGATGGAAAACTACCCAGAAACGTTTGTGGGTATTGAATCAAGGGACCCATCACGGGCGGGGCAGTAGACCCCACTGATCAGTGGGAACGCTCCCTGCTCGAGCGGGGCTATTCCAGCGTGATTGGCTGCGATGAGGTGGGTCGAGGCCCTCTAGCGGGTCCCGTCGTTGCGGGACTTGTCGTGTGGCATCTGGGAATAACAAAGTGGCCCCCAGGGCTGCGGGATTCCAAGGCGATTTCGGAAAAGAAACGGCCTGCGATGGCCGAGGCGGTGATGGAGACCTTTTCGGACTATTCCCTCGGAGTGGCCACCGCGATTGAGGTTGACACCGAGGGAATTACGACGGCGCTTGGTCGGGCTGTGAGCAGAGGTTTGCTAGCGCTTGCCGCCAAAGGTGTAGCGATGGGGTCCTCAGTGTTGTTACTCGATGGGACCGTGGATTTTGTCACCAGGGCGCTCCCGCACCCGCTTCCGGTTGTCACCAGGGCAAAAGCTGACCGAGACTGTGTCTCGGTTGCCGCCGCGTCAGTGTTGGCCAAAGTGCACCGCGATGACTACATGGTCACGCTTGCTACCCAGTACCCTGGCTACGGCTTCGAGCGCCACAAGGGATACGGCAGTGCCGGTCATTTTGAGGCGATTAGAAGCCTGGGTGTGACGCCTGAGCACAGGGTCAGCTGGATTAAGGGGTGACCCCAGTCAGCCTCGGGAGCTAGACTTTCCCCACGATGGAACCTGATGACTTTGATGACTACGACCGGGAAGCGGAACTTGCGTTATACCGCGAGTATCGAGATATCGTTTCGCAGTTCACCTACGTCGTTGAAACAGAGCGACGCTTTTATCTCGCTAACGACGTCCAGCAAGAAGTAAAAGAGCGTGGCAACGATTTCTATTTCGAGCTCACGCTGACGGACGTGTGGGTCTGGGATGTCTATCGCTCTGATCGATTTGTGAAGTCGGTCAAAGTCTTGACCTTCAAGGATGTAAACGTCGAGGAGCTGGGCAGTAAAGAGTTGAAACTGCCCAAGGAGCTCGCCATCGACGAGTAGGTGTCCCCACCAGACTCCTTCTCGACTCCTCCACAGATGCTCGATGTCCAGGATTGTCTGGTGCTCGCATGTGAAACGCTGTGGCGGTGGGAGATGACGAACACGCCAGAGTCGCCTGGGGCCTTATCGCTGAGCCAGGCGACCGATACGCGGGTGCTCTCATTAATCATGAAGGCCCGGTCGATGCTTTGCAGCGAGTGCAGGCAATTCAGCCATCTGCGATGCAGGCTTTTTTCCGTCGACACGATCTGGAAGACCCCGCCCCGGTTTCGCACTTCGAAACCTGGAAGCGTCTGGCGGGTGGGGCCCGCGCCACTGAATCGCTTCGTCTGCAACACTCGCTCGATATTTGGATGATGACCCCCGATTCACCCCTGTGGCCAGCGGGGCTGGTGGATCTTGGTCCCTACCAACCCCATACGCTCTGGTTTCAGGGTGACCCATCGACCTTTGCCGCGCCGTCGTCATGGTTGGGGGTTGTCGGGTCTAGGCAATCAACACCTCAGGGGATTCGTGCGGCCCAGGCAATCGTGCACCAGGTGGCTGCCGACCAGCGCGGCATCATTTCTGGCGGAGCCCTCGGCATAGATGCGGCCGCACACCACACAGCTCTCGAGGTCAAGGTTCCCCAGATAGCGGTACTGGCCGGAGGCCTTGATCGGCTCTATCCCGGTGTTCATCGGGAGCTTTTTAGGCGCATCAAGTCCTCCGGTGTGCTGGTGTCTGAGGCGCCCTGCACCGTGCCACATCAGGCCCATCGGTTTCTACACCGCAACAGGCTCATTGCTGCTTTATCCCACGCTGTGGTGGTCGTCGAGGCGGCATGGCGCTCTGGCGCCGTGAACACAGCGAGGCATGCTGCCGCGCTTGGCCGGGGACTCGGTGTCGTGCCGGGGCGCTGGGAAGACGAGCAGAGTGCTGGCTGTTTTCGAAGTGTGAGAGATGCCTCGGCAATCGTGTTGAGTGAGCCGGGTGATGTGCAGTTACTTTTCTCCTCGACAGCAAGAGTGAGAGGAATTCAGAACCATGAAAAGGGCACTACAGTTTTTGGGTGACCTCATTTAGTCAGCATCCCGCGGTCGAGCACGTGCTTGTTCACATGAGTGACACACACTTGCTTGCAAATGGTCGGATGCTCTACGGTTCCATCGACACACGGGCCTATTTGACCAGTTTCCTAGATCGTCTTGTGGCCTCAGGTCTTGCCGTTGACGCGCTGGTTTTCACCGGCGATCTCGCGGATCGTGGCGAGATTGACGCCTACCAGGACTTGGCCGACAGGGTCGCCCCGTATGCAAAGGCTCTCGGCGCCGAGGTCGTGTGGGTGATGGGAAATCACGATGAGATTGAGCCTTTCGCCAAGGTGTTCTACAACGAAGACGCCACAGTGGAACCGCAGGACCGGGTCTATGACCTGGGTGGTTTGCGCGTTATTTCTCTTGATACCTCTGTTCCTGGGTATCACCACGGAGAGGTGACGACGGCGCAGCGCGAATGGCTCAAGGCGCAGCTTGCTACCAGCGCCCCGCACGGCACAATCCTCGCGATGCACCATCCGCCGATTGCAACGCCTCTTGACCTGATGGGTGTCATTGAGCTGGAGGATCAAGCCTCTCTCGCAGGTGTCCTCAAGGGAACTGACGTCCGAGCGATCATTGCAGGGCACCTGCACTACTCCAGTTTTTCCACCTTTGCAGGAATCCCGGTGTCGGTGGCTGCCGCCGCCTGTTACAACATCGATTTGGTGGCAGAGAAATCAACCATGTTCTCCACCAAAGAGAACGGGCTTTCCGCCTCCTTAGTCCACGTTTATCCGCAGACAGTTGTATTTTCGTCTGTTCCCCTCGATGACCTCCCCGAGCTTTCTTCCCGGGCAAGCTCGGATCGGAAAGCAGTCTTGGCCATGTCTCCTGAGGAGCGAAAAGAGACCCTGTCTAAGAAGACCTCTGATTTCAACCGCAGTGTTGATTTCGAGCAATCAGGCTTCTAAGCAGGTGGCGTGTCTAATGCCTGGAGGGCTGGGGGACACCGCAAGCTAGAGAGCATGGATCTCAAGCGCGCGGTCTTTCTGTATCTGGACGAACTGGGTCGCGCCCGCACGCTGTCTGACAACACCCTGAGCGCGTATTCTTCGGATCTTTCTGGGTTGGTGGACTTTGCGCTTCTGGAACGCGTGGACACCACCCGCGAGCTCGACACTGAACTCTTGCGCCAATGGCTCTGGAGCCAAGCAGAAGCCGGTCTCCAAGGATCTTCGCTAAGACGCAAGGTCTCAGCGGTGAAGAAGTTCACGAGTTGGCTCGTTCGCCTTGGCCACCTCGAAGGAGATCCGGGACTGAGGCTTCGTGCCCCCCAGGCCAATCGCACTCTCCCGCGAGTGCTGGGGCGAGCCCAAATAGATGAGATTTTAGAGGGGTTGGCCACACGTGCCGCAACGAGAGATCCGGTGGCCCTTCGTGACCACGCCATGGTCGAGCTTCTCTATGCTTCAGCGCTTCGTGTGAGCGAGCTCGTCGGCCTCACCGTGGACGGGCTCGATCTTTCCTCGAACACAGTTCGCGTTGTGGGAAAAGGAAATAAAGAACGGATGGTCCCCTTTGGCCGCCCCGCAGCCACAGCGCTTCGGAACTATCTTGAGGGTGGGCGAAATGCCCTGGATCCAGATCTTGATATTCACACGGTGTTTGTCAGCACCAGGGGAGGGGCACTGGGGGTAAGAAGTGTCTATCAGGTGGTTGCAGCGCTGCTTGCTGAATTGCCAGGAACCGGTCCCGTCGGGCCACACACCCTTCGTCATACGGCGGCCACCCATTTGCTCGATGGCGGGGCAGATTTGCGAAGCGTGCAGGAGCTCTTGGGCCACGCTTCCTTGGGCACGACTCAGATTTATACCCACGTCTCGACAGAGCGCCTCATGAAGGCCTATCAGACGGCTCACCCCAGGGCATAAATACCCACGGCTTAGTGGACACAGCCTGCTACCAGGGCAGCAACACCGAGCGAAGCCCGATGCCAAGCTCAGCTCGGGGTGATCGATAGCGTCCCTCCACTCGAAGGCCTATGTGCAAGCACAACTGGCTGCAGTGTCCCTGGTCCAGGGTCGCAATAACCTCGCCCTGGGACACCCGGGTGCCCCAGGAGAGCTCACTTGTCACGGGTTCCATACTGACCTGAGCCCCAGTGTTGGTGGTAATGGTGATGACACCTCTGTCTGCAACCATTCCGACAAAGCTGATGACTCCAGCTACCGGTGCCTGGACTTCATCGCCAGAGGCGGCAAGATCCAATCCGCGGTGCCCCGGACCCCACGGGGTTGCTGGGGCTTGGAAATCCCGCAGTATCTCTCTGGATCCTTCGGTCGGCCATTCCCATGATGCCTCTGGTGCTGGAGGAAACAAGACTGACAGGGCTACAACAAGTGCAAGGAGGAGCGACATGGGCGCAGTGTGTCAGGTTGAAGGTGTGGGGTGCGGGAGGCAGTGGGTGTGGAGAGTTCTGGGGGGAGCACTGTTCTCTGGGGACAGGGAACGCCCGGGGTGCTGGCGCAGGTGCTGCTGGTAGGCTCCCCTCGTGGATCAGGCGGTAGTTTTTGCGTTCTTAGTGACGTTGGGTGCTGGAGCCGCCACTGCTCTCGGTGCCGCTATGGCCCTCTTTCGAAGGAAAACGTCACGGAGTTTCTTAGCTCTCGCGCTTGGTTTTAGTGCTGGCGTGATGATCTATGTCTCGTTTGTTGAAATCGTGCCCAAAGCCCTGGACCTGCTGGTTGCCGGCCAAGGGGAGCCGGTGGGTGCGAACTGGATGGCGGGATCCCTGCTCGCAGGGCTCCTAGGAATGGCTGTGCTCTATCGGCTCATTCCCGACATGCATCACCCAGCGCTGGATGAATCCCACACCACTATTCGCATCGATGAAGATGCCGAGGCATATTACTCGAACCCCCTGCTTCTCAAAGCGGGGGTGGGTGTTGCGGTGGCCGTCACTCTGCACAATTTCCCGGAGGGGCTAGCGACCTTCTTCTTGACTCTCAATGACCCACAGGTCGGGCTTTCTGTGGCCATGGCTATTGCCATTCACAACATTCCAGAGGGCATCGCGGTGGTCATCCCTATTTACTACGCCACGAAGAGCAGAGGCTTAGCTTTTGCTTTTGGCACCCTCTCGGGACTGGCGGAGCCGATTGGCGCAGCGCTTGGGTATGTGTTCTTGCAACCCTTTATGAGCGACACGTTGCTCGGGGTTATTTTCTCCGTTGTGGCGGGGATCATGGTGTACATATCGATCGATGGCCTCCTGCCGGCAGCACGGCAGTATGGCAGCGGCCAACTGGCCATTTATGGCGTGATAGCCGGGATGGCAGTGATGGCTATCTCTCTGGTCCTTTTTTCACTCTGAGCATCTGTGCGGAAGGTGGGACTTGAACCCACACGCCCGAAGGCACAGGATCCTAAATCCTGCGTGTCTGCCAATTTCACCACTCCCGCTGGCTGACTCAGTCTAGCGAGGGCGTGGCTCGTCCCACCCAGTTTTCGACCTCTGCGACGGTCCGGGGAATGAGCGCTGAGAGGTTCTCTGCACCGGTTGCGGTGACCAGAATGTTGTCCTCAATGCGAACACCGATGCCCCGCCATTCTGGCGGGACGGTGGTGTCATCCGGCTGGAAATACAGTCCAGGTTCGATGGTGAACACCATGCCCGGTTCTAATTCTTTGTCCATATACATTTCTCGCCTGGCGTGGGCGCAGTCGTGGACGTCAAGACCCACGTGGTGGCTGGTGCCATGGATCATGTAGCGACGGTGCTGCTGGCCTTGGAGAGAGAGAGATTCTTCAAGGTCAACGGGAAGAAAGCCCCATTTTGACACCCGCTGCGCAATCACCCGAAGTGCCGCGTCATGAATGTCACGGAACTGGATGCCGGGTCGGACGATCGCAAAGGCTTCATCTGCTGCTTCGAGCACCGCCTCATAGATCTGTTTTTGAAGAGGGGTGAAAGCACCGTTCACTGGCATGGTCCTGGTGATGTCGGCGGTGTAGAGGGAGTTGAGCTCGACTCCTGCATCCACCAGCAACAACTGGCCCGGTTCCACGGGCCCGTCATTGTTCACCCAGTGCAAAATACACGCGTGTGGTCCGCTGGCCGCAATCGTTCCGTAGCCGGTGTCGTTGCCTTCGAGTCGCGCTCGTTGGTGAAAAGCGCCCTCAATGATGCGCTCACCGCGTTCGTGCCCAAGGGCGCTCGGAAGCGCCTGAACAATGTCGTTGAAACCTCGGTGGGTGGCAGCGATTGCCTCGCGCATCTGGGCAACTTCCCATTCGTCCTTGATCAGTCTCGCTTCACTGAGAACTTGAGCCAGCAGGTCATCAAGCGCTCCGCAAGCTTCAGAGTTAATCCGGTGGGAAAGGATGTCTTTGGTCACCAACGGGTCCGCTTCGCTGACCACGGCAGCCGTGGTCAGCGAAGCACAGAGCTCCGGCCATTCCTCAAGGTCTTTGGTGTCGATCTGGAGCAGGCTAGAAATCTGGGCCAGACCGGGTCTAGGCCCCGTCCAAAACTCACCTAGTGACGCATTGGAATAGAACTCGTCGCTTGTGCGAGGTGCGGGAGGCCGAAAGTAGAGAACCCAGTCCCGGCCGTCTTGGGTGGGCAGACCCACCAAGATCGAACCTGGAACAGTGTGTGAGCCCCAGCCGGTGAGGTAGCTAAAGGCAGTGTGCGGCCGGTAGGGGTAATCGGTGTCATGGGAGCGTTGCTTGTAATCACCAGCAGGGATGACTACAACGGTGTCGAGGAAGTGCTCGCCCAGGCGCTCGCGCCTCGCTGCGGTGTGGCTGGCGAACTCTGCAGCGGGGGGTGTTGGTGGGGTTAGTGTGTCCCAATCGGACTGAATGAAATCGCGAAAGGCTTCTGAGATGGGTGTTGTCGAGCGGTTGGCGGTTCGGGGGGTCTGCTCCTGATCGGCCATATCACTAGTGTGGCATCTAGCATGGGGGAGTGTCATCTAGACGAATCGACCTACACGCCCACAGCACCTGTTCCGACGGGTCAGATAGCCCACGGCAGCTGATAGAGCACGCTGTGGCAGCGGGCATCGATGTAGTGGCTCTTACGGATCACGACACTCTTTCTGGCCTCGAAGAAGCAACCAATGCTGTTGCTGGCAGCGGCATGGGCCTTGTTCCTGGCATTGAGCTCAGCGCCCAAGTGATTGATGCACACCCCGAAGCTGTTCCTCGGAGTGTGCACGTGCTCGGGTATTTCATCGACCCAGTCAACCCGGCCCTTGTTTCGGAGATGGAGCGGATTAGGTCTCACCGGGCCGATCGGTTGCGCCTGATGGTGGAGAAGCTCCAAGCAGATTTCGACGTGAGCTGGGAGGAGGTGGCAGAGGGCATGGCTGAGGGAGCGACCCCTGGGCGTCCCCACATAGCCCAGGTGTTGATCGACAAGGGCTACTTCGTGGATACTTCGGCGGCGTTTGCCGGTCCCCTTCGAGCGGATGGCCCGTATCACGTGCCGCACTATGCACCGAGGTTGGTGCGGGCGCTGGAGCTAATCCGTGAAGCAGGGGGTGTGCCCATCCTTGCCCACCCCTACACGGGGGAGCGCTCAGGGGCTGTGGATCACAGCCAGTCACGGGAGCGAGTGCTGGAAGAGTATGCGCTTTTAGTAGAGCAAGGTTTAGCCGGCCTCGAGATTGACCACCGGGAGAACGTAGAGACCGGCAAAGAAATCCTCCGCCAGGTGGCAAAGGATCACGACCTGATTGTGACGGGGTCGAGTGATTTCCACGGACTCAAAAAACCGAACCAACTGGGCGAAAACACAACGAGTGAAGGCAACTTCGCTCGTATTCAGGAGCGGGCAACCGGTTCAGCCCTGCTTAGCTAGTGGTGCGCCTGCGCTGCCTGGTTCGTGCTCGACCGCGAGGATCACCCATGTCTTTGGGGTCGTGTGCTCGTGGCTTCTTTTCTGGTTCCTGTGCGGCCGGGCGGTTGCGCGGCTGACCGGCTTGCTTTTCCTTGTGCGGAATAGGAGTGAGCTTCAAGCGACCCTTGGTTCCCTCGGGGATGCTGAGGTCGCTCAAGAAATGCGGTGATGAGGAATAGGTTTCCACGGGTTCCGGGATACCCATCTCGAGAGCTTTGTTGATGAGTGCCCACTTATGCAGGTCATCCCAGTCCACGAAAGTGACGGCAATACCGGTCTTGCCGGCACGTCCGGTGCGGCCAACCCTGTGCAGATACGCTTCGCCATCTTCGGGGATGGTGTGATTGATAACGTGGGTCACGTCGTCGACATCGATTCCGCGGGCTGCGACATCGGTCGCGATCAGAACGTCTTTTTTGCCGGCTTTGAAAGCCGCCATGGAGCGCTCTCTGGCGTCCTGGCTCATATCTCCGTGCACAGAACCCGCAGAAAAGCCACGGTCGTTGAGCTCTTCCATTAATCGAGCTGCGGCGCGCTTTGTCCTGGTGAAAATAACAGTTTTGCCGCGGCCTTCGGCCTGCAAGATGCGACCGACTACTTCGTCTTTATCGAGCGCGTGTGCTCGATAGACGAAGTGCTCGATGTTGGCCTGGGTGATGCTCTCATCCGGGGATGTGGCACGGATGTGGATCGGCTTGTTCATGAAGCGTCTGGCTAGTGCCACAACGGGGCCCGGCATGGTGGCGGAGAACAACATGGTGTGTCTGGTTTGCGATGTCTGTGCGAACAACTTCTCGACGTCGGGTAAGAAGCCCAGATCGAGCATCTTGTCCGCTTCGTCCAAGACCATGACCTGAACGTCAGCTAAGGACAAGAGTTTCTGACCGGCTAGGTCAAGAAGGCGGCCAGGGGTGCCCACAACAATCTGGGCCCCAGCTTTGATGGCTTCGATCTGACCCTCATAGGCCTTGCCGCCATAAATCGACACCACGCTGGTGTTTCGGTGGCTGGCTGCGAGCACAATGTCTTCGGTCACCTGAACAGCGAGTTCTCTCGTGGGGACCACGATGAGTGCTTTGACGCCGGGCTCTGGGTTCACTCCGAGTGCCTGGATCAGCGGAAGGCCAAAACCAAAGGTCTTACCCGTGCCGGTTTTTGCCTGGCCGATAATGTCTTGCCCGGTAAGGGCGATGGGGATGGTTTGTTCCTGAATGGGGAAGGGCTCGAGAATGCCTTTGTCGGCAAGAGCCTCGACCAGATCCGGTTCAATACCGAGGTCGGAGAAATTCACTTTTAGTTGCTACCTCACAAGTCGTGTTGAGTTCAGTCTAGGGGGGGGTCTTGCTCGGTCTGCTCCGTGAGGCTCGCAGTACACTTTCTCTATGGCGTGGTTCTGGAATAAGAAGAAAGCAAAGACACCCATTTTTTCGGTGAAGTCCAAGGGTGAGGGTCGTGCCACCAGCAAAGTTGACGTGGGTGCCCTTGCCCCACCCGCTGCTGATTATCTGGCCGGAGCTTGTGTATTGCACCTCGCGCTCTCTGCTGAGCTCGGCAGTGTGGCCAAGAGCGCGTGGTCGGCTGAGGATGCTGATGCTTTGATGATGGCCTCTGGTGTTGCGATGGACCGTTACCGAGCGCTGCGCACGCTCCTGGGGGATTACGAATCCGATGTGCCCGTCGCTCTCGCGGTTCCCCGAGAGAGGCTCGCTCGCCACCTCGAGCGGTTGGGAACAACCCGGTGGTATGAGCAGGTCGGAACCGTCTATGTTCTGACTGGCTTTAGCCGAGACTTTTGGTCTGCTCTCGCGAGCGGGCTCCCGGACAAGACGGCCACTGCGGTGCGAGACATCATCGCCGACGCCGGCGATGAGGATCTCGTTGCCAGGGTCTTAGAGCGCCTACTCGCGGTTGACCAGCGTTACGTTTCTCGCTTGAGTCTGTGGTCCAGGCGCCTTGTCGGAGACGTGATGTTGATGTGTAAGGACGCCCTATCCAGCTCGGCTATTGATGCGCCAGACACCGACATTCGACTGGAGCCGGTATTCACCGACGTGCTTGCGGGCCACACGAAACGCCTCGACCGGCTGGGTTTGACGGCCTAGGCACGCACCTAAGCGTCAGGAACGAGCGTGGGTGAGTTCAGCCCACTGGGCTTGATCCTGGGCGGTGCGACGCTTCGGGAGGACGATGGCGAAGGCGATAACACCGGCAGTCGTGACCCCTAGGGAAATAATCCACGGCCACACGCTGTTCGCAGCTAAACCCGTCCACATGGCGATACTCCAGGTGAGTGACCCGATGATTACGCCTAAAGCCGGGAGCACAGCGAGACCGTGCAGGGTGCGCCCGGGCAGGGCGTAGCGAGCAATGGTGCCGATGATGCCGGCGAAGGTAACCACGAGTACGAGTTCCATGGTTAGGGGGCGAACCCGACCTTCCTCGACTTCTCTTGGCCGATCTCAACGAACGCGAGGTTCCTCGAGGCCACCACATAGATGTGGCCCTTGTCGTCTTCTAGGCGCAGCGTCCCGTTGTCGGTAGCCAGCGCGGAGCTGATCGCCTTTTCTATTTCCTCGACACCCTGAGTTGTCTGGAAAATGAGTTCGCGGCCGGTGTTCACAATTCCAATACGTATATCCACACCCCTAGCGTACGACACGTCGGCTGTGTGGTTTAGCCTCGAGGTCATGGAAGAAGCGTGGGTGGAATCGGTCCTCGACCAGCCCGCTCAGGTCAGCGCCGTTGTGGTCGGCGCTCCAGGCTCCGGAAAGACGACGCTGGTAGTCAACAGGGTGGTCGCTCTGGTGCAGCAGGGGATCTCAGCTGATGACGTCCTCATCATTACCCCCTCGCGCACCCAAGCCACCCAGTTGCGGGATCGGGTGGGCCTGGCTCTGAACCGCACAACCGAGGGCCCCAGAGTTCGCTCGATGGCATCCTTTGCTTTTGCACTGGTGCAGAGCGCGCACGCCAACCTAGGACTCCTGGCACCGGACTTGCTCCAAGCCAGTCAAATAGATTCAGACATTCAGGCCCTGCTGGCTGGCCACGAAGAAGATGGTTCCGGCCCATTGTGGCCAGAACCACTCGGTGCCACAGTGAGAGAGACCCTGGCTTTTCGCCAGGAACTTCGGGAATGGATGGCCCGGGCAACCGAGAACGGTCTGGACAATGACCAGATTGTTGGCCTCGCCACGAAGCACAATCGGCCCGAGTGGGCTGCGGCCGCAGAGTTCCGCAGGGAGTTACACCAGGTCTCAGCGAGCGGCCGTCCCGCAGCCTTCGATAGCGCAGAAATCATTCGTCGGGCTCTGGTGCTGCTCGAGGACGGATTGCCCACGCAGTTTGCGAACCTGCGGCACATCTGTGTGGACGATGGCCACGACGTGACTACGGCAGGGCTTGATGTAGTTCGGGCGCTTCGAAAACTAGGGGTTGGAATCACGGTCGTTTCTGAACCGGATGTCGCGGGGAACACATTTCGAGGAAGTGAACCCAGTGGATTACACGCTCTTGCCAGAGACTGGGGTCTCACCCCGGTTGTTCTTTCCCGGGTGTACCGGCACGGGCCACACGTGCGGCGGAGCGTCAATCAGATTGCTTCTCGTATAGGCACTGCCGGGATGGGAATGCAACGCCAGGCGAGCTCTGACCCAGGTCAATCCTCCAGCGTGTTCACCCTGGTGGCACCGGGTGAACAACGAGAAGCCAATGATATTGCGAGGCTTGTGCAGCACGCCAGGCTTGTTGATGGCATCCCCACAGAGCGTATTGCTGTGGTTGCCAGGCGGGGTCGGAGAGTGGACGCTCTGGTGAGGGAGCTGGGTCAGGCCGGAATTCCGGCCAGGGGAAGTGTTGCTGGCAGCGCTGTTCGGGACCAACCAGCGGCCAGAGAGCTGCTCGACATCGTTGCCCTGGGCCGCGGCATTCGACCCCTTACCTCGGCCCAGGCGATTGGGATTCTCACCGGCCGCTACGGCCGGATGTCCCAACAGGATGTGCGAAGGCTTCGGTTCCAGATGCGGGTGGCAGCGGAATCCGATCGCACGAGAAATTCTGAGCCCTACACACCCGTGGATGCCCTGATAGCTCAGGCCCTTGGCCACCGGGGTGGGTTCACTTTTCTTCCCGAGGCTTCCGCCAAAGACGCCTCGATGATGGCCGAGGTCTTGGACGACATTCGCCAGGCCGGGGCCACCCAGCCGGTCACCGAAGTGTTGTGGTCGGTTGTGGCATCGACCGGGGTTATTGATTCGTGGCGCCGGCAGGCACTGCGCCAAGGACCCGCCCAAGCGGGTGCGCACCGGGCGTTGGATTCTCTCCTAGCGCTGTTCCAACAGGCCCAGGACTTTGTGGAAGCCCAACCCGGTGCGTCCATAGAGGTGTTTTTAGACGCCGTGGTGGAGGCAGATGTGCCTGATGATGTCGTACTCCCCGAGCCGGCCTGGCCGGCCGTCACCGTTGCCACGCCACCGGGCGTCGCGGGGCAAGAATTTGACCTGGTGATCATCTCCTCGGTGAATGACGGGGTGTGGCCTGATCTGAGGCTTCGAGGTTCGTTGCTGTCCGCCCACACCATGGTCCGAGCGAGCAAGGGCGAAGCGGATGACACCCTCGATGAGCGCAAGATCGTCCAAGACGACGAACTGCGGTTGTTTGTCCTGGCGTTATCCAGGGCTACCACCACGGTGGTGGTGACGGCGGTGGAATCAGAGGACGCTCAACCGAGCCCGCTTTTTCGGATGATCGAAGCCACCGCCACCCCCCTGGAATCTCGTTTCGAACCGCCGCTGTCACTCAGGGCGACCACCGGGAGCCTGCGCCATGAGCTCGTCAGACGTGTGTCTGAGGGATTCCCAGTGCAGCAGGTGGCACACGACCTCGCACTGCTTGCGTCATGGGGGACGCCTGGAGCACACCCCGATAGTTGGTGGGGAACCAGGGAGCCAAGCTCCAGCTCTGCGCTCTATGCCGATACCGATGTGCCTATTTCTCCCTCCACTCTGGCCACGCTCGAAGACTCACCCGTGGAATGGTTCTTAGGCACACTTGCCAGGCATGATTCCTCCCCGGATCGAGGACTCGGATCTTTGATTCACAGAGCCCTCGAAGATCACCCAGAAGGGAATGCCACAGACCTGTGGGAAAGCGTGGAGCGAAAGTTTGGCCAGCTCGACTATGAAGCCGGCTGGATTGAGCAGTATCACCGAAGGATCGCTCAGGGCATGGTCGGAGCGCTTGCTGATTATCTGTCCGATCGGAAGGCTTCTGGCCATTCGTTGGTTTCGAGCGAACAGGTGTTTCACCTGCGGCACGATCGCTCCGTCATCACCGGATACATAGACCGAATTGAGCGGGATGAAAACGGTGCCCTCATCGTGGTGGACCTGAAGACCGGTCAGCACAGCACTGATTCCCAAGTGTCAGACAACCCTCAAATGTTGACCTATCAATTAGCTTTGGAAACCACCGAGCTACTGGAGACCGTGAACATGAAAGAAGCGGTATCCGGCGGAGCAGCCTTGCTTTTTGTGAAGTCAGGTGTCCGGGGCAAGCGCTACCGGATGGCGATTCAAGAACCCATTGACGATGAGGCCAGAGCGAGCGTGCTGGCGCGGATAGAGAAAGCTGCAGAGACCATTTCCCAGCCGCAGTTCCGGGGTGACCCGTTGAGTTTCGGACCAGTGGGAACACCGAGTAAACACCGCTGGCACTTCATCGGGCAGGTGTGTGGAGATGTTTAGTGCGATAGAAATCGCCCAGAGGCTCAAGCAACCTGAACCCACGGCGGAACAACAAGAGGTGATTGAAGCACCACCCACCGGGGTGTTTAGGGTGATTGCGGGAGCAGGGTCGGGGAAAACCGAAACCATGGCTCAGCGGGTGGTCTGGTTGGTTGCGAACCAGTACGTTGTGCCCCACCAGGTTCTGGGGCTGACCTTCACAAGAAAGGCGGCCGGGGAGCTGGGTTCTCGCATCGGACAGAGACTCACGGAGCTCCATGCGCAGGGTATGGCTGGGGAAATGGATGAATTCCAGCGCCCCGTGGTCTCGACCTATAACTCTTTTGCATCCTCGCTCTACCGAGAGCACGCGGTGCTCTTAGGGCTAGACCCGGATGCCCAGGTGCTGAGTGAGGCAAGCGCCTGGTCTTTGGCGCGCTCCGTTGTGAGCCAGAGCACCCTGCCAGCGCTTGCGTCCTTTGACTATTCACTTCCCGAGTTGACCAGGGTGGTTCGGCTATTTGCACAGCGCGTCGCGGACAACGAGATTAACTCTCCCGACCTTTCTGCCTTTGTACAGGAGTTCCGGGCACTGCAGGATCTGCCAGCCGGTGGCCGAGGCCAGTATGCGGATGTTGATACCTGGGTCGAGACGGTGTCGAGTCTGGAGCCACTGCTGGAGCTTGTTGGTGAATACACCCGCGCAAAAAGGGCGCGAGGTGTCATTGAATTCTCCGACCAGGTCCAGCTAGCAGCGCAGCTGCTCGCTCTGCACCCCGATGTTGCCACCACGCTCAGAGCCGCTCACCAGTCGGTCTTGCTCGATGAATACCAGGACACCAGCGTGTCCCAAACCCGTCTGTTGCAGGCGGTCTTTGCCGGTCATCCCGTCATGGCCGTGGGAGACCCACACCAGGCAATTTATGGTTGGCGGGGCGCAAGTAGCGCGAACCTGGTGGAGTTTGACGAGGCATTTGGGCCCGAGGTCACCACGTTTACGCTGTCCACCAGTTGGCGAAACGGTACGCAGATTTTGCAAGCCGCCAATCAGATTGCAGGTCCACTTCGAGACCTGCCAGGCCCGGCCGTCGGTGTCTTGAAGCCGTCACCCACAGCGACGTCGGAGCCTATTGATGCTGTCTTTGAAGAAACAATCGACCAGGAAGCAACCGCCGTTGCCTCCTGGTTTGCGTCGCACTTATCGCCCGAGAAAGGCACACCACCCAGTGCCGCATTGATTGTGCGCCAACGCACCCACCAGCGCGCTTTTGTCGATGCGCTCAAAGCGCAGGGAGTTCCCGTTCACGTTTTGGGAATTGGTGGGCTACTGGATGACCCCGGGGTTGCCGATGTTGTCTGTGCACTTCGGGTAGTTGCCAGTCCCACCGCGGAAACCGAACTCGTTCGCTTGCTCGCAGGTGCCAAGTGGCGCATAGGAGTGGCTGACTTACACAGTCTGTCCCGGGTGGCCAGGTGGTTGCAGGGGCGAGACGAGCACGGCGTTTCCCTTCCCGATGACGTGAAAGAGCGCCTGAAGGAATCTGTGTCTGTGATGGATCATGCGAGCCTCTGGGATGCGTTGGCTTTTGTTGCCCGAGCTCCACAGGGACATAGCCAGCGCACGCATTTTTCGCACGACACTCTTTCGAGATTGGGTGACGCGCACCAGACGCTTCATGGTTTGGCCCAGATGAGGCTTGCGGATGTGGACGAACTTGTGCACGCCATCGAGCATGCACTCGGGCTTGACATAGAAATCCTTGCCCACCCGAATCGCACCCGCTATCTGGCTGCCAGAGAGACCTTCTTTGAAGCCCTGCACAGTTATCTGGCTATTGCAGATGATGCGAGTGTTCAAGGCTTTGTGCAGTGGCTTGTTGAGGCCGAACGACGAGACAACCTCACCCCACGCGCTGAACCACCAGAAGCTGGGTGTGTTCAGGTGCTCACCGTGCACGGTGCCAAAGGTTTGGAGTGGGACCTAGTCGCCATTCCCCGGGTTGTCGAGGAGGAGCTTCCCGCTAAACCCAGAGAAACGAAAGGCTGGCTCTATCGGGGTGAAGTTCCCTATCCATTCCGGGGGGATTGGGCGACCTTGCCCATGCTTCGCTGGAAAGAGGCCACCACCAGAAAAGAACTCGTCGACATCGTCGAAGAATTCGCCGATGACATGCGTGAACACAGGCTGAACGAAGAGCGAAGGCTCATGTATGTCGCGGTGACCAGAGCTAAACACAACGTTCTGCTCTCTGGCTCTTTCTGGGCCCACCAGCAAAAACCTCGGGGTCCATCACCGTTTTTGTTTGAGCTTGTGGACGCCGGGATGATCCCAACCCTTCCCCTCGCCCCCGAGGGTGAGACCCCACCTGAACGATCCCAGGAGAGCTCGTGGGTCTGGCCGGGGGATCCATTGGGTGAGCGCCGAGCAGTGGTGGAAGCAGCGCAGAGCGCTGTCCTAGAAGCCATTGAGTCCCCATTTCAGGAGCCCCACGATGAGGCAGTCATCCGTTTTGCCCAGGAAAGAGAGCGGGTCGGGGTGGCTATACCCGAGGAGAAACTTCGGGTGCCGGTAAGAATTTCTGCGTCCTCTCTGGAGCGCTTAGCAACGAAGAAGGACGAGTACTTCGATGCGGCGGCCAGGCCGATCCCGCACAAACCCCACCGCGCCGCTCTTCGGGGGACCCTGTTCCACCAGTATGTGGAGGCCAGGCTGGATGGGGACACCGCTCAACCCTTCGTGGACATCGATGGAGTAGACCAAGAGCCAGATGGTAGTGAGCTCTCCATCGAACAATGGAGGGAGGCTTTTGAGGCATCGGAATTTGCTAATACTGTTCCCGTTGCGATTGAGGCAGAGCTCCATATGGTCGTGGGCCGCCACATCCTGGTGTGCAAAATGGATGCAGTGTTCCCCACAGAAACAGGCGTCCACATTGTGGACTGGAAAACAGGGAGTCCTCCGTCGAGCTCGGAAGACTTAGCAGCTAAATCTCTTCAGCTTGCTGCCTATCGATTGGCGTGGGCCCAATGGAAAGGCCTCGATCCAGCTGATGTGAAGGCCAGTTTCTGGTTTGCCCAAACGCAGGATCGTGTGACTCCCGTGCGCCTGGCAACTCTTGAAGAGTTAGAGCAGTTATTGGTGCAGGCTTTCGGGGACTAATTTTGCAGCGGGTGCTTTTGCTGGCTAATCGGTTCGGTAATGGTGGTCTCTAAATCACCGCTGACGCGGTCGTTGAGGGCTTGGAGCATGTCGGTGGCGTCGCGGGTGATCGTGTCGTTTGCGCTATCAATCCCGTGCAGAAGCCAGCGGGCAATGTCGAGCTCCGCCCAAAAGCGTGCTCGTTGCAAGAACCACCGGTCGGCTCCAGGCCGAGCACTTCGATACGCGGTGGTGAGCGCAGGAGCAAAGCCCGCACTGGCAGGTGTGGTGAGCCAGGCGAAATCCCTCGCGGGATCGGCAATCCGGAAACTGCGCCATCCGGTGATGCCGACAACTGTGTCACTCTCCACCAAGAAACGCCCCAGTTGCATCAGCCCGTGAATAATCGTTGGCTCAAACTGCCACAGGCCTCTGTCTTCGCATGCTGTCTCCCAGCGCCTCAGAAGCGACTGGGGCAACAGTCCCGTCGCAGCGCCACGATCAACAATCCCGGCTGCATCGCGAAGCTCATCCAACGAGCTGTGGGTGGGGCGACCCCGATCGAGCACAGTGCTGGTGGGAAGCTCGTGAATTGCTGCCAAAGCAACGCCGAGGTGTGCAGCAAGCGTTGGGGTGACGCTCTTGAGCCTGGCCATTGTGCCGGGCAGGTAGTGCGACACACTCAGCGTTCGACCCTGCACATCGGTGGTTCCGACGATTCTTGGCACCTGAAAGTCAAGACGCTGACGGAGGCCCTCGGTGAGAGCGTTCACGGCTGCGCTTCTTTGCATGAACCTCTCTTGCTCAGCATCGGAGGTGGGGAGCTCGACAAGCCATGCTTCTCCGTCCACGTCGTGGACGAGAGCGCTGTCCAATTCAGCGCTGGAGGTTTGTTGAGCACTCACAGCTTGAAATCCGGGCACAGCGCTGTTCGCAAGCGCCGATAGCATGAGGGGAGTGAGGCTCATGGGACAAGGGTAAGTGCCAGGGGGTGGGGAATCCGCCTGCCACACCGAGACCCACCCGCCGTCCAGAATTTACCCTCAAAAAACCGCCAAGGAGAGCCCGTGTCATTGACCCCGCGTCTTCCTCTTTCCCGGTCTCGGATGGATCGTGACTCTGCGTCGAGAAAAATTCCGGGGTTCTTGGATCAGGTCTGGTCCAACCCGCACACCAGGGTTGTCTTGATCTGGCGTGGTGAGGCGTTGTTGGCTCCTGGGGCGGAACCAGCGCTGGAGTTGCGCTCTCCGGTGGAGACTCCACCCTGGCGCCATCGGATTTATTTGGGGCTCACTACCGAGTCAGTGGGCAGTGTCTCCCAGGGAACACCCGTTGTTGCTGCGGTCTTAGATGATGAGCACGGGCACGCAGTGGAACCCGATGTCGTGCGGTGGACGAGTGCGAGAACTTTTGCGCACCGGCTCAGTGATCGCGATGCGGGAATTGTGGTCGAGGCTCTGGCGATGTCGAACTGGCACGATGCTCACGCCTTTTCTCCGCTGAGTGGTTCTGCTGCTGTGTCCGCTCAAGCTGGTTGGGTCAGGGTGGATCAGTCAACGGGGAAAGATTTGTTCCCCCGCACGGATGCGGCGGTCATTGTGTTAATTACCGACTCCCAGGACCGAATCGTGTTGGGCAGCAATGCTCTTTGGGAATCACAGCGGTATTCCCTTTTGGCCGGCTTCGTTGAGCCGGGCGAATCGCTCGAAGCCGCAGTTGTTCGCGAGGTGTTTGAAGAATCGGGGCTCGTGGTCAAGAACCCCGAATACGTGGGATCTCAACCGTGGCCGTTCCCAGCCTCGTTGATGGTGGGGTTTAGGGCTGAGTTGGATGAAACGATGTCGGTGGAGCTCACTCCCGATGGCACCGAGATTATTGACCTTCGCTGGTTTAGTCGGGAGGACCTGCTGGGATCGCTCGGCCACGTCATGATGCCGGGTCGCACGTCCATTGCCCGAGCGATGATCGAGGACTGGTTGGGCCAGGCTCTCCCTGATGAGGCCTCCTAGGGATGAATGTCCTCGACGGGCTTGATGACCAGCAGCGCGCTGTTGCCACCAGCTTGGATGCGCCGGTCTGTGTGTTGGCAGGAGCCGGCACCGGTAAAACCAGATCGATAACCCACCGCATTGCTTACGGCGTGCACGAGGGTGCCTACCTGCCCGAGCAGGTTCTAGCGCTGACTTTTACCTCCAAGGCGGCTGCAGAAATGGCGCACCGACTGAGAGACCTCGGTGTGAGTGGTGTTGCGGCGCGCACTTTTCACTCGGCTGCCCTGCGACAGCTTCAACACTTCTGGCCCACCGTAACTGGGGGCAGGCTTCCCGACATCGTTGCCACTAAGGCGCCGTTGATTGCGAAGGCCCTGGAGAGTCTCCGGATTGATGTCAATAGCGCGGTGCTTCGGGACTTAGCCGGAGACATTGAATGGCGCAAGGTGCACGGATACACCATGGCTGAATACCTGCAGTTTCGCCCAGAACGCGGGGGAACCCTCCCGGGGTTGCTCTCTGTTGAAGTCATGGCAGACATTCATGAGCGTTATGAGCAGGTCAAAGACGAGCAGAATCGTATCGATTTCGAAGACGTTTTATTGGCAACTCAGGGAATGCTGGAAACAGAGAAGCGAGTCATCGATCAGGTGAGAGCGCAATACTCCGTCTTTGTCGTGGATGAGTACCAGGACGTTTCCCCCCTGCAGCAACGCCTGTTAGAAACGTGGGTGGGGCCCAGGGAAGATCTGGTGGTCGTGGGGGATGTCAGCCAGACGATCTATAGCTTTGCGGGAGCCAGTAGTTCCTATCTCTTGGACTTCCCCCAGCGTTTCCCTAACGCCCACATCATCAAACTCGAGACCAACTATCGCTCGGGAGAGCACATCGTTCGGGCTGCCAACCACGTGATGGCTGGCAGGCCAGGAGCACTCAACCTGGTGCCACACCAACAAGAGGGAACTCCGCTTGAGAGGCACGCTGCCACAGACGATGCCGCTGAAGCCCGCTATGTCGCCCAGACTGCAAAGACACTCATTGATTCGGGTGTTGCCCCCGATGACATCGCTTTGCTGATGCGCTTTGGAGCTCAGTCTCTGGCTCTAGAGAACGCACTGCGCGAGCACAACGTGAGCCACCGGGTCCAAGGCGCTACTGCCTTCTTTGACGAACCCCATGTCAAAAGGGCAGTCATGGAAATTCGGGGCGCTGCGGTTGCTGGTGTTTCTGGTGAACTCGTTCGGGTTGTGGATGACATTCTGTTTGGGTTGGGGCTCGGTTCGGTGGAACCCGATCATGGTGGTGCAGAGCGAAGTCGGTATGAGGATCTGATTGCTCTTCGTGAGTTGGCCCTCGATGTGGCACAGGGTATGACCCTGGTTGAGTTTTCCGACATGCTGCAGCGACGATTAGAAACAGGAGACAGCCCGAGCGTTGGAGCGATCACGCTTTCCACCGTTCACGCGGCAAAAGGCCAGGAATGGCCGGTTGTGTTCATGGTGGGGTTGGCAGAAGGGCAGTTCCCGATTTCCTACGCGAAAACTGATGAAGCCGTAGAGGAAGAAAGACGCCTGTTCTATGTCGGTATCACGAGAGCACGAGAAAAGCTCTATCTGAGCTTTGCGCAGAAGGGTCGTGATGCTCACGCGCCCAGGGAACCCAGTCGATTCCTGCGTGCGCTGAGCGACGCCTCCGGCACCCTCTAAGCAAAACCCCTGCAGTCACACTGGGGATGGGGCAGGGCGACACTGAAGGTCACCTCTCTGTTCAGGGAATCGATACGTCTGATTTCAGAGGGAGCGCCGGTGTGAATGAGCTCATAACAGTGCCATGCTGCGAGCGCGGCGAGCGCTGGCGTGTGAGCGGGGGCTCGTTGTCCCCACAGTTGGCTGGATATGGCCGTTTCGTAGGGATTGTCGTCGAGGGCACCCATCCGCAAACAGTGTAAGCACGCGCTGACTCCTGGCTCCACCCTGGGCCCGACGATGACCGACTGGTCAGTGAACACGATGGGTGTGTGAACACGATCGAGTCGCAACCACGAGTGATGCTGATTCGGGTCAAGGACGAAGTCGGCAATGATGATGACCTCACCACGTGGTGAATACGAAGAACCATCGGCTACCGAGACTTCGTGCCCGAGTGCTTCCCACACAGCCCTGAGGGCGCTCGCGTCAGCACGCGGGCAATCCAGGGTGAACGCTGTTTTTTCTGTGTCTGGTGTGTGCAGGAGGGCTGGGGCGAGCTGGAGAAGAAACTCCTTGATTTCCTGCTCGGACAGCGAGTTTTCTTTTGCCAGCATGTCAATGCCGCTCCTGGTCATTCCCACGCTGAGTCCGTGCAGGAGCGCAAGCATCCTGTCATCGAGATTGGAGATGACAACCCGAGGCGGGTCGATCCCGACCTGGAGGGCTGTGGGGTGTTGCCACGCAATGCGAAGCCTCGTATCGAGGCGGAGGGTAACCGGGCTCATCACACGATAGTGGCGCAGACCGAGATGTCGAGTCGACGGTTGTCCACAGCTCTAGCTGGGGGTCTCCTCGTCGAGCAAGTCGCGGAGCGCTTGATCCATGTCGTCATCGCTCGGCTGGGGGTTTCGAAGCTTTTCGAGAAACGCCCCGGGGTTATCAAGGTCGTGTTCGGTGGGCAAGGAGTCCGGGTGTCTCCACAACTCATCCCTGGCCGCGGAACCGAGTGCGTCGGTGATGCTCTGCCAGAGCGCACTCGCCTCTCGAAGTCGGCGTGGGCGAAGCTCGAGGCCCACCAGGGTTGCAAAAGCATGCTCGGCTGGCCCACCGCTCGCTCGCCGCCGCCTCATGGCTTCTCCCAGGGCTTCTGCTTTAGGGAGCCTGGTGGTTGCCAGTTGGGTGACGTGATCCACCCATCCCTCAATCAGAGCCAACATGGTCTCGAGCCTGGCCAAGGCCCGGGTTTGCTCTTCGGTTCGCTCGGGCAACAGTTTTCCGCTGGACACCAAATCCTGCAGAGCTTCGGGGTTGCCAGGATCAAAGTCCTCGGCAAACCCCATGATTCTCTCTGTGTCGATGGAGATTCCCGATGCGAAATCATTGATGGCGCTCATGATGTGTAGGCGCAGCCATTTTGCGTGTCGGAAAAGGCGGGCGTGCGCAATTTCTCGAACCGCCAGAAAAATGTCGGCTTCATCGGTGGTGACGTCGAGGCCTTTGCTGAATTCACGAATGTTCTGCGGAACCAGCGCTGCAACAACGTCATACTCGCTTGATCCCAGGATGAGCGGGATTCCAATGTCGCCGCCGCTGAGCGCTTCTCCCGAGAGCTTGCCGACGACTTGAGCGAGCTGCAGGCTAAAGAGACTCTTACCAACCTGCTCCATGGCTCCTTGGGCGTTGCCCATGAGAGCCTGGATTTCCTCGGGTGCCCCGCTCGACATCATGGTTGAGATTGCGCGGGGGATGGAAATCGCAACGGGTTGTGCAATCTCCTCCCACACGGGGAAAGATTTTCTGGCCCACTCCACACGAGTGGCCAACACGGGCGGCTCGGGGAGCTCAGCGATATCGATGACGTCGCTGAGCCAGAGTGCGGCAACGCCTGCTGCATTGGTCATCGCTTGCCCGGTTGCCGGATCAAGGGGGGTGGAGCCCTCTTTTGCCACTGCCACAGCGTGGTCTTTGGCTGCAGTTGCGTTGGGCATTCCACCAGGACCAAAAGCGTTGCCCAGGGTCGCCATCATCTTCTTCACTTCATCGCTGGAAGCGTCAATACCGGCAGCCTTCAAGAGGTCTGCGGGGTCAAAACTTTGGTCTCCTTGCAGGAACCGACGAAAAGCATCACGCATCTCGTCTTCGTCAAATGGTTCAAAGGAGGGATCATCGGCGTTGGCCATGTCATAACGGTACTGGGCGAATCTAGGGAATAGAAGAGTGTTTCGCTCTGGGCAACTGTCAGGTTGGGCTGGGTAGGCTAAGCCGGTTAGACAGGTAATCAAGGAGTGGGTGTGGCTATTTTCGATCAGCGCGACCCTTCACGACTCGTCCAGCAACGCTCCAAGACGGTGGGCTGGTTGATGCTGGCGTTCACCGCCGTCTTAGCTGTTGGCCTCGCTGCCTTGCCTGCTCCCTACGTTATTGATAACCCTGGTCCTACCTATGACACCCTCGGGGTTGTGGAAACCTCGGAGGGTGACTACGAGCTGATTGAGATTTCGGGTCAGGAAACTTTTGACACCACGGGTGAGTTGAGGCTCACCACCGTCACTCGCTCGGGGAATCCCGAAAGTTTGCCGGGTTGGATCGATGTGATTTCCGGGTGGTTTGACCCCACCAGCACCGTCATTCCCGTCGATGTTGCGTATCCGCCCGGTGTGACGGTTGAGGGAAACAGGGAAGCTGCACGGCTTGAGATGGAGCGGTCTCAACAAGAATCTGTCGCCGCGGCGTTCACCTTTGCAGGGATTCCCTATTCCAGTTTCCTCGTAGTTAGTCAGGCTCTTGAGGGTGGACCGAGCGAAGGTGTCTTGCTTCCGGGAGACGTCATCGAGGAAGCCGCGGGGGAGACGATTACCAACGTGACCCAGTTGCGCGAGGTGATTGCTCGGTCAGGAGTAGGAACGCCGCTGAGCCTCGTCGTTGTGCGCGACGGAAGCTCTGCTGAATTAGAGATTATTCCCAGGATGTCCGAGGGTCCCGAGCGGATGCCGATGATTGGAATCCTGGTATCAGGAAGCTATGAGTTTCCGATAGATGTCCAGATTGCCATAGAAAACGTCGGTGGCCCAAGCGCAGGATTGATGTTTGCCTTGGGTGTCGTGGAAAAACTTGAGCGCGAAGACATCACCGGGGGGCTCGTTGTTGCCGGAACCGGCACCATCAGCGCAGAGGGTGATGTGGGCAGCATTGGTGGAATCCGGCACAAAATGTACGGCGCAAAAACCGACGGCGCCAGCGTGTTCTTAGCACCAGCAGGTAACTGTGGGGATCTCAGCGGCCATGTTCCAGAGGGCCTCACCGTGATTCCGGTAGAGACGCTCGCGGATGCCGTGTCTGCCCTTCGGGCCGTGAACCAAGGCGGCACGATTCCGTCCTGTCCTTAATTCCTCGGGCACTATCCAGACAATCTTTGTAGACTGTAAGGACTATCTATTCGAGGAGAGCAATTCGTCGTGTCCCAAATTACTAGTCAACTACTGTCCAGAGGTCGCACACCGCTTGTCGTCACCCTGGTGGTGCTCGGTGTCATCGTCATCGGATTCTTTTTCTTTGCGTCGCTCTACACGGATGTGCTGTGGTTTGACCACCTGGGCTACCTCGACGTTCTCTTAGCCACCTGGGGTGGTTCCGTAGCAATGTTCCTGATTGGCTTTGTGGGCATGTTTGTGCCGACATGGCTGAGCATTAATATCGCTTATCGCTTCCGCCCGGTATACGCGAAGCTCTCGAACGAGCTGGATCGCTACCGCCAGATGATTGACCCGCTGCGCAGGCTTGCGATGCTCGGTATCCCGGCATTGCTTGGTGTTTTCTCCGGTCTTGCGACTGCAGGAAGCTGGCCCCAGTTTTTGCTCTGGATGAATCGGTCTCCGTTTGGGGACGTTGACCCAGAATTTGGGTTGGATGTTGGTTTCTACGTCTTTGAACTCCCCGTGTACACCTCAGTGGTGAGTTTCGCATCCACAGTAATTTTGCTCTCTGCCGTGTTAGCGGCAGCAACGGGTCTGCTCTATGGCGCGCTGAGTATTGCGGGTCGCGAGGTGCGTATTTCTCGCACGATGCGCATTCAACTCGGCGTGTTAGGTGTGCTCTACTTCGGCATTCAAGCTGTCAACCTGTGGTTGCAGCAATACACCGCGTTGGTTTCCCCAAGCTCCGGTTTCTTGGCCTTTGGAGCTGGTTTCACCGAGGCAAACGCGACCATTCCCGCGCGGGCGATCATGGCCGGTATCGCTGTGTTGGTGGCACTGTTGTTCTTAGTGACAGCAATCATTGGTCGCTGGCGTCTCGCCGTTATCGGAACCGCTTTGTACCTGGTGTCCGGTCTTATTGTGGGAGTCGGTTACCCCTCCATCGTCCAGCGTTTCCAGGTTGACCCCAGTGCTAGGACCCTGGAAGCAGAATTTATTGAGCGGAATATTGAAGCCACGAGAGACGCCTACGGCGTCTCTGACATTGTGGAAATTTCCTATGATGCGTCCACTGACACCTCTCCTGGAGGTTTGCGTGAGGACGCCGAAACAGCTGCAAACATTCGCATCATTGACCCCGCGCTGGTAACGGACGCGTTTGCCCAACTGGAGCAATTCCGTCAGTACTACCGCTTCCCAACCTATTTGGATGTTGGCCGTTACACCGTTGATGGTGAAACCACTGACACCGTGATCGCGGCCCGTGAAATTAACCTGCAAGGTTTGAACACGCAGAGTTGGTATAACAACACGATTGTCTATACCCACGGGTATGGCATGGTTGCCGCCTACGGTAACAAGCGCACCGAGGATGGCCAGCCGATGTTCATCGAGTCGGGTATTCCGGTGACGAATGTGCTCGGTGAATATGAGCCACGGATTTACTTTGGTGAGAACTCGCCCGCTTATTCCATCGTCGGTGGGCCCGAGGGTGGTCCCACTCTCGAGCTTGACTTCCCGTCTGGTGGCGAAGGCAATGAGAACAACGCGACCTACACCTTCGCGGGCGATGGGGGACCTCAGCTGTCGAGTTTGTTCACGCAGCTGCTCTATGCGCTGAAGTTCCAGTCGGAGCAGATCATTCTCTCGGACGCGATCACCACTGAATCTCAGATTCTCTATGACCGCGACCCAGCTACCCGTGTTCAAAAGGTCGCTCCGTACTTGACTCTCGATAACGACCCCTATCCCGCAGTGGTGGATGGTCGTGTTGTTTGGATTCTGGATGGGTACACCACCACGCGTGACTACCCCTACTCCACTCCCGTGGAGGTATCCAGCGCCATTGCTGATACCTACCGGCCAGCACCCCAGGTTGCTTTCGACACCGTCAACTACATGCGAAACTCCGTGAAGGCGACAGTCGATGCGTATTCGGGTGAGGTGACCCTCTATGCCTGGGATGCAGAGGATCCATTGCTGAAGGCATGGTCCAACATCTTCCCAGCAAGTGTTGTTCCACAGTCTGAAATGTCCGAAGGACTCCTGCAACACGTGCGCTACCCCTCGGACCTGTTCAAGGTGCAGCGCAATATTCTGGGTGCCTACCACGTGACCGACGCTGGAACCTTCTACTCCAGTGAAGACGAGTGGGTAACCCCGAACGACCCAGTATCGAACCCGGCAGCACCCAGGCTCCAGCCTGCGTACTACCTGACGATGCAGGTTCCGGGTTCAGAGACTCCAGGCTTCACCCTGTATTCGACCTTCATTCCCCGGGCAACCGGTGAAGCGTCGAGGAACGTTCTCTACGGTTACTTAGCGGCGAACGCCGACTACGGAGACGACTACGGAAAGCTGACGCTGTTACGTTTGCCCAAGCAGACCACGGTTCCAGGACCAGGTCAGGTGCAGGCACAGTTCGACTCGGACGCCAACGTGGGTCAGCAGTTGAACCTGCTGCGCCAGGGTCAAACGGAAGTTATCTCCGGTAACTTGCTGACGCTTCCCGTCGGTGGTGGATTGCTCTATGTCCAGCCGGTCTATGTTCGCTCCACCGGTGACACTTCGTATCCGCTGCTGCGGAAGATTCTTGTCTCCTTTGGAGAGAAAATCGCTTTCGAGGACACCCTGGATGAAGCCCTGGATGCCCTCTTTGGAGGAGATTCCGGTGCTGAAGCAGGAGACTCTAACGGTATGCCCGAGGTGACTCCGGCACCGGAGGACGGTGGAGAAACTACAATCCCCGCTCCCACTCCCACCCCATCACCTGATTCTGATCAGGGTGTTGTGATTTCACTCGAGCTGCAGGCGGCGTTGAATGACGCCCGTCAAGCACTGGTCGATCGCGAAGCTGCCTATCGCGAGAACGACCTGGTAGCTGCTGCCGAAGCGGACGGACGACTGACGGACGCGGTCACCAGAGCGCTGATTCTCACTAACCAGTAAGTCACTACTCCCCGCGGCGTGTTACCCTTGGTATCACGCCGCGGGGTGGAGCAGTTCGGTAGCTCGCTGGGCTCATAACCCAGAGGTCGTAGGTTCAAATCCTGCCCCCGCAACCATGTGATCTCTCAAGACATAGGAAACTTTCGAACCCTCAGGGGTTCGGGGGTTTTCTTTGTTTTTGGGGTTGGTAGTCCCTTGTTGGGTCGATTGTGAGCTCTCTGAGAACTTCTCCTGTGGTGGCGTTGATGACGTGAACGTCGTGGTCTTGAATCAGGACGATGACGTGGGTTCGGGCGTGGGTTCGCCCGATTCCGATGTGGTGCATTTTGCTGTTGACACGCAGTGTGATGGATCCCGAGGAATCGACGCGGTCGCGCCGAACCCGGTCGTGGGTGTCGTGGTCGCGGGACCCTCGGGGGGTCGCTTTGGGCATGCGTGCATAGAGAGTCGCAGGCGTTGCGTGGTGGGGTAAAGACCGGTGGGGTCTGCGGTGGTTGTATTCATCGGCGAATTCATCCAGGAGGAGTTGAAGCTGCTCGAGGGTTTCTGGTTGGTGGGGTTTGGCGCGCAACCATTTCTTCAGGGTTTGTTGGAACCTCTCCACTTTGCCTTGGGTGGTGGGGTGGTTGGGGCGGCCATTTTTTTGGGTGATGTGGAGTCTTCGCAGTTCTGTTTCGAAAGCGTTGCGGCCGCCTGCGCG